>Ga0335072_10000819_pt1 | contig 54790 bp, 30 predicted proteins | sample Lox_Sample_21_FD_206725 | JGI IMG/M metagenome (GOLD analysis project Ga0335072, IMG submission 206725) | Soil microbial communities from Loxahatchee National Wildlife Refuge, Florida, United States - Lox_Sample_2.1 | ecosystem: Environmental > Terrestrial > Soil > Wetlands | place: USA...
TGGTGGAGATGTTCACCGAGCGGCTGCGTCAACTCCTCGACAGGGGACTTGTCGATGAGGCCGTGGAGTTGCTGCGCGGGCTCTACAACGTCCGCGCCACGTGGCTGGTCCACGAGGCGTACAGGAGGCAGACCGGCGACGAGTTGCGGCACGTCCTGTGGCCGGACGGCGACACCACGATCGGCTCAGACCTGTTCGCGCTCGCCGATTCGGTGCACTGGGACGACGCGGTCGACATGTATTGGCGGCTGGCGGCTGCGACGTTCTACCATCCCAAGTACGGGACTGTCCCCATCACGCCCAGGCACCGGGCCCACGAGTATGTGATGAATTTGGAGCAGTGGGGCGTCAAGCCAAGCAAGGTGTACGCGATGTCGCCGCCCGGCTCCGCGCGGTTGTTGGGTGTGCTTTCGCCGTATGCGTTCGGGGCAACACCGGGTGCGCCACGGCAAGCGAAGTGGGGTGCCCACGTCGCCCCCACAATCCGCGTGGATCCGGGTGATGGCAGTGAGCCGAAGGATTGGGTGCTCGATCCGGTGCTGGGGTTGGGACGGCCTGTCACCGTACCGGAGTGGCTCGATGCCATCGGCGTGCCCGAGGAGTACGCGTTCGAGGACCTGCGCGGCATCCGGCCGGCGGCGGACCCGTTGTCCGCGGATGCGTTCGGCCCCGAGCGGGACGCGGACCAGCCGCAGGTATGGATTACTCACCCCAGCGCGCTGATCGACGTCGACTATTCTTATATTCTGCGGACCAGCCTCCTGGGCTCGCGGGACGGGTACTTCCGCCTGCGCGGCGGCGATGACGAACTGCGTGAACACAACCGGGAAGCCGACCGGCGGGCCAAGTTCCGCCGCTGGCACGAACGCCTAACAGCGGTCCAGCGTGCCCTCTTCGATCCCCTCTACAGCCGGCTCGATCCCGATACGCTAAGGGAGTTCCACACCTGGTTCCACCAGTATCCGCAAGACCGGGACAACTTCTCCCGGTGGTTCTCGGCAGCGCTGCGCACCGATGTGCTGACGCTGTTCGCGTACCGCGGCGTCGATCAGCTGAATTTCACGTTCGTCGGTCGGCCGACCGCGGATGCCCAGGCTGTGCAGATCGTGCGGATCGTGCCGGCCGGCGGCCTGGTCCTCGATGAGCAGGACCTAGCCGAGTTGCGGCAGAAATTCAAGGGCACGGGCCGGACGGTGTTCGTCCCTAGCCTGGGCAGTCGGGTCGAGGTACGCCAGGTCGATCTGGTCGTGCTGGGTCCCGGCCCCGGCCCCGGCTCGTGGATGCGGCTGGCCAATGAGATGCCTGACCGTGGCTATGCGACCACGGGCACGGGACGGCTCGCCCGGGACATGACGAGCCTGGACATCGAGCCGACTGAGGGGGAGCTGGTGACCCGGGTCACGGTTGATTCGCATCCCCAGGCCGGGGTCGCTGGCCAGTCCCCGTCGGCGTTGGCTGGTGAGGATGTGGCGGGGGCGCCTCTCGCTGGGGCTGGGGAGTTGCTGGCGGCGGGTGCTCTGGGGCCGGAAGTGGTGTATGCGGGCGCGGGTGACGGCGGCGCGCAGCTGTTGGCGGGGCAGGTTCCGGGCTGGCTGGGGCAGGTTCTGGGCTTGCTGCGTGCGGTGAACCCGTTGCGGGAGCGGGGTGGTGAGTTCGCGACGAATTGCGTGCTGGCCTCGATCGCGGTGGATATGGCGCTGGCGGAGGGAGAGGGGTTCCAGGCGGGCGCGGCTGAATTGCGTGAGGTGGCGGATATCGAGCGGTATGCCGGGCGGCCGCTGGTGGCCGTGGACGGGTTCGCCGCAGTGGCGTCCGCCGTGAAGGCGGCGGGGCCGGGGGCGCGCGGGGTGGTGTCGTTCCGGGCTATGGGTGACGCACCCGATCACATGGTCAACGTGGTCGCTGATGGCCAGGGACGGGTGGCGTTCCTGGACGGGCAGGCCGGTGGACTTGCAGCACTGCCGAAGGCCCCCGCGCTGGTCCGGCTCGTGCTGACAGCCGGCCCGCAGCGCTCGCCAGAAAGGACGCCGACGCCCAGGGCTGGCAGGCACCTGGGACTGGCGGGAACCGCAGGCCTGGCCGCCGACGCCCCGGCGATGGACATCGGCGGTCACCGGGTCCCGGCGGTGGATCATGGCGGTGTACTGCGGCCCACGATGGAGGTCGGCGGCCAGCGGGTGCTGGCGGAGGTGCACCGCGGAGCGGACGGCGACACGCTGGTTCCGTTGCTGCGGGTGGGTACCGGGGAACTGGCCAGAGCGAGCCTGGTTGATGGTGTGCTCCGGCCGCCGGAGATGGAGCCCGGGGAGGTGCTGGCTCTGGGCGTGCAGGTGGATACCGGGGAGCTAGGGAACCGCCAGTGGACGGCGGCGGTGGATCATGGCGGTGTACTGCGGCCCACGATGGAGGTCGGCGGCCAGCGGGTGCTGGCGGAGGTGCACCGCGGAGCGGACGGCGACACGCTGGTTCCGTTGCTGCGGGTGGGTACCGGGGAACTGGCCAGAGCGAGCCTGGTTGATGGTGTGCTCCGGCCGCCGGAGATGGAGCCCGGGGAGGTGCTAGCTCTAGGCGTGGAGGTGGGTAATGAGTGGGTCCCGGCGGTCGTGCACAACGGTCACCTGAACCCCACCCTCGCCTTGGCCGATGGGCAACGGATGGTGGCCCTCGTGCGCCCAGACGGCACACTCATTCCGGCGGCGCACCCGATGACCGGCCGGCCAATGCCTACCGGGGTGAACAGCCGCGGTCGGCTGGTCAGGCGCGCCCGATCTGCGCGCGGCATGACGCTGGCGCCGACGATGCGCGTCGTCGACAATGTCAACGGCCAGAACGTTGAGCGCTTGGGTGCGGCGGTGGAGCACAACGGTCAGCTGCACGAGGCGGCCGTTTACGACACGAGGCTGGTCCCGACCGTCACCGTTGACGACGGCGGGCGGGTGATAGCCGTCGTGCGCTCAGACCGCATGCTCGTCCCCGCGGCGCACCCGGTGACCGGGGAGTTCATTCCCACGCGGGTGTCCCAGGGGCGGCGGGTCCCGGCGGGCGGGCAGCGGCGCGGCGCGGGGATGACCGAGGTAGCCCCGACGACCCGCGTCGTCGACCGTGTCAACAACGCGAACGTCGAACGCTGGGCTCCGGCGGTTGAGCTTGGCGGTCGGGTGCTCGAGGCGGTGGTGCATGGCGGGCAGCTGGTGCCGACCATCATGCATGACAGGGGGCGGTTCGCCGCGGTAGTGGATCCTGTCACCGGTGACCTGGTTCCGGCGGTGGAGGTGGGTACCGGCCGCCTCGTCCGGGTGCGGGTGGAGGGCGACGGCCGGCGGGTGGCGGTGGTCGGCAGGTCGGCTGAGGGTGGCGGTGCTCTAGACGAGGAGCGGGCTGCCGGGCCGCTGGGGCTGACTACGCGCGATTCCGGGGGCGTCCTCGTTCCGGCGGTGGTGCATGACAGGCGGGTGCTCGAGGCGGTGGTGCATGGCGGGCAGCTGGTGCCGACCATCATGCATGACGGGGAGCGGTTCGCCGCAGTGGAGCACCCTGTCACCAGGATCCTCATCCGGGCGCTGGAGGCGAGCACCGGCCGCCCCGTCCGCGTCCAGGTGGACACTGACGGCCGGCCAGTCACGGTGGTCCGCGACGCGGCCGGGCACGACCGGTCGGCGGCCGGCCCGCTCAGCCTGAGCAGGGTAAACGGCGACGGCGACCTGGTTCGGGCCGTCCGGGTCGGCGATCATCTCGTGGACGCCGAATGGACAGGCAGGCAGTTGGTGCCCAGGTACGACAACGAGCACCTGCCGTGGTACGCACGGCGGGAGGTCGGAGCGGATGGGGCCGAAGGCCGTGTCGCCGTGCACGCGATGGGCGACCGGCGCGTCGAAGGCGCCAGCCGGATGAACAATGCCGGACACCACGCGACGCAGATAGTCACGGACTTCGTGAACCAGCCGGGACGCCGCCCCACGGTGTCCGGCAAACTGCGGAAAAAGCTGGCGAGCAAGATAGCCCTGGCGCTGGAATCCACCGACCGGGTGACGCTCGCGGACCTCCTGAGGAAGGGGTTCACCGTCGGCGACTCGGGAACCGTCGTCAAGGTCTCGTTCACACTGGAGCCGCACGGCCAGACCGACGAGGCGCGCCGCCCAGCCGACCCCTACTACGACCTGTCCATGTCGGAGTACTCCGACGCGCAAGCGGGAGGAGTCAGCAGCCGGTCGCGGGGCTTGCACCCGAACGTCGGCGGTGATGACGTCTGGAAAGTGGCGGACACCAAGTTCAGCGACGCTGGCCTAGCCTACAAGTTGTCCGAGTCCATGGCGGACACGACCTCCCATGACCTGATCACGGAACTGCAGGCGGGCCGCCGGGCGATCATTTCCGGTCCCCGTCGCTTCGTGGACTACAACGTCCGGGTCAGCATGGAGGCCTTCGCCAAAGGGCACCCGGTGGTGCCCGCGTACACGACCCGGGTTGCCGACAAGACGGTCATCGCCAGCCACGCGATGTCCCTCGAACGGGGACAGGAGGATGGCGGAAAGGCAGTCAAGGTCGCGAACCAGGCGGCGGTGGAGCGCTTCACCCCCACGCTGTCGGCCGTCGACACTGCGCCGCTCGAGCGGAGCCTGCTTCGGAAGCTGACCGGCTCCGGCGCGCTGTGGGCTGGCTCGTCCGCGAAGGTCATCACGAAGATGATCCAGGACTTGGTCGGGGAGAAGGCCGTGCAGGACCGTGCGCAGTACCTGTCGGAGCACCTGCCGTCCACCGCGATCCAGGCAGACTACAGGCTGCAGGACTACAGGGGCTATGTGCGCCTGACGTCCAGGATCTTGAGCGTGCAGCCAATTGATCATGGGGACGGTGGCTTCGCGCCAAGCGGTGTTATCCGTCACGATACGGCCAAAACAACGACGATGGCCGGCGGCCTGGGGCGCATCCGGTCGGTGGAGCTCGGCCTTGGCACGGCCGTCGACTTGCCGTGGGGCGGTGGCCTCACGGTGCTCGGCACTGCCGGGCGCGGGTCAAAGGGCAGCGCCGACTCCTCGGTGCAGATCCAGCCCAAGAGCGCCATCGTGGTCAATGGGGGGCTGAAGCGCTTCAGGGTCCAGATGGCGTTCAGCGGCGAGATCCACGCCGACCCGAATATCAAGGGATTCACCGCAAGCCAGCAGATCGTGGAATTCGGCCGGGACCCGGACGACCACGTAGTCCTGGACGGGGAGATCCTAGTGCCGGCGGACAGGGCGGAGGAGTTCCTGGCGCAAATCGCGACCGGAGACAAGAGCCTTCAGGGGATGCTCGGGGGAGTGGAGCCCGATAGCGGAGGGGTGACCGGGTTCCCGGACCACGACTCCCTGAGTACTCATCTGTGGAACGCGGCTGCAGAGGACGGGGACTACACGGTGGTGCGCGTCACGAACGGGTACTTCAGCGATCTCGGCCGAAGCCGCGGTTTCACCCCGGCCGGCCGCCGGAATCTGTTCGCCCTGGCACGCCAGGGCAGGGTACGGATCGTGGAGGCACCAGACCCCGCGGCCGGCGATGGCTCCCCGCAGCACGTGCTGGACATCGGCGGGACCGCCGACCATCCAGTCCTTGCCTCTACTCCAATCGCGGCGGGCAACGACCCCTTCACCGACGGGCGGCGCGGTTATGACCTCGATGCCTATGGCGTGCGCTCCGCCTGGGTGGTCTCCCGCCCGGACGATGAGGCGCCGCGCTTCGCCAGCGAGCGGAACCCCGGCTACGCCAGGTACCCGTCCCTGGTGCGCGACGGGCTTGAGGATTCACAGCGAAGGCAGCTGGCCCCGTACAGAACGCCGGCGCCGACCAGCGTCCGCGTTACTGACATTGCCGTCCACCGCCGGATGCCGCGCGCGCTCCGCGGCGGGGAGCACATCGACGCGGAGCCCGCCCCCGGGCGGATCGCCCTGGTCACCGGACGGCTCGGCTGGCGGGATGGGGGCATCCCCCACATGGAAGACGTGGCGCACGCGGAGGAGCACCCGAACGGCGCGGCGGCCGACGGCGTCCGCGGGGATCCGGCCGCCGGCCACGACGAGGTGCAGCGCTACGTCTACGGAAACAAGCTGCTGCGCATGCCAGAGGATGGAAGGTACGACGTCCCGGCCACCGGCTACGTGGCCAGCGCGACAGGCCGAGTGGCCTCAGGCTGGCGCCCTGCCCGCGGCTCCGACGGCATCACCGGCGGCGGGCAGTGGCACGAGGAGGACTTCGGCAGCGACGCCAGCGCCGGCTCGGGCACCCGCGACCTGGTCGTCGACCTGCTGCGGAAAACCGCGGGCGACGACTCCGGCGTGCAGCTAGTGATGGACCCCGACGGCACGTTCGCCGCCGCGCTGCGCGCGGCCACCCAGCGCCATCTGGACGGGAGCACCGACAGCCGGGCAGGCTTCCTGCACCGCGCCCAGCAGCGACTACGCGAGGACATCCTGGACGAGCTATCCCTCAACGACGCACTGGAGATGCTCGTCACCAGCCCGAAGGTGCGGATCGTCGATGAGGATGGCGTCGTGCAAGGACGCGCCGTCGACCGGGACGGCAACGTCACCGGGGAAGGGCTCCACGCGTACCCCGTCTCCCCGGCCGTCAGGCTGCACGAGGAATACCTCATCCGCCCCGACGGGGCGGTCAGCAAGTCAGTCACCTGGCGGCCCGAGGACCTCGATGGCCGCACGCAGCACCACGAGATCCCATTCCTGCGCAGGCCCCGGCTCGCCACCGACCCGCAGCGGGAGACGGCCGAGCTCGCCGCCCGCGTCGGGCTCGGCACCGCCAGCTTCCTGGAGATGCCAGGAGCGGACCGGGTTCAGGCAGATGTCCGCGACCAGATCGTCGCGATGGTCAACAGCCATCGCCGGTGGTACAACAAGCTCGGGATTCCCCGCTCGGCCAACCGGTTCGGCAACCTGGCGGCCTTCGAGCGCTGGGGCCTGGACAAGAAGCTGCAGACGGCTTTTTCCGGTCCGGCGCTGCGCGGGTCACGGGGCGAGGCACTGGAGAACGGCGTGCACGCCGAAGTCACGCTGGGCGGCCGGAAGTACGAGATGAACGTCACCATGCTCATAGCGGCCAGGGAGGACGTCGTCGGCGTCCGTGCCGGCACGCAACTGGACCTGCAGACCAAGGGCTCGCGCTCTGCCGCTGTCAGCAAGGGACGCACCTACACCGCGGGCATCGAGGCAGAGTTCGAGTACAGCACCAAGAAGCTGCACTTCGGCGAGAAGAAGCCGAACTCCGGCGAGCGGGGCGGGTCCATCGCGGTCACCGTCCCCGACCTGACCCTCTCGGTTGACCACGAGTGGGAACGGGAGTCGAGCGTCACCGCCATCGGCAAGCAGCAGACCAGGCTGCAGGCACCGCAGCAGCACGAGTCGTACCGGCCGGAATACGCGATCCGGTACGAGTGGGAGATCAAGGAGATCCGGCCCTCTAGCCTATTCAAGAGCGCGCGGGTCAAGCTGGGAGACGGGACCGCGCCCATTGTCCGCGCGTCCGGCGTGGTGCACTCCGACTACCGGCCCGCCGCTGGCCGAGTTCAGGAGCAAGGATTCGGCTCGGCCTTCTCCCACATCGTGAGCACGGTAGGCCGCACCACCGAGCTCAGTCACGACGAATTCCAGCTCATCGAGCAGGGCCGGCACGAGCAGCTGCACGCGATGAACTTCGACGATACCGGCACGATCGGGCTGGCTGGCTTCTTCTCCGGGCTCAAAGACGCCGCCGACAAGGTCCAGGACGCCGTGAATGGCGTGGGAGGAGAGCGGGTGGCGGACATCGACGTGATGTTCACCGACGGCTTCTTCCGGACCAACTTGCACCGGTTGCTCAGCAGGCAGGGCATGGCGATCGTCTTGCCGGTAAAGCGCGGCGGGCGGTCGGGCTTCGCCAGGTCGGTCAGGGTACGGGCGATCCTCGTGGACGCCGACGACGGGGCGGACTTCGAGGCGCAGGGCGCCAGCATCGAGCACTACACCGAATCGGACATGCGGTCGAACTACACGAAGTCGGGCACGCTGTCGGGCCAGGGCACTGCGACCGCTGCCATCAATGTTCGCTGGGGCGGCAGCGACACCACCGGCGGTCAGGCGAACGCGGCCAACTCGCGGCGCAGCAACCAGAACGACTTCACGTTGTCGGCAGGTGTCGGCGGCCACCGAAACTTCTGGAACCGGACCAAATCCGACAGCGATGGAAGCCTCGACCTCAGCCTGGTCAAGGAACCGGCCGGCATGCAGGTGAAGCGCAAGCACCTCGTCTTGCAGGTGATCACCGAAGAGCACCCAGTTGACCGGTACGGCACGGGGGTCCAGCTCGTCGACACCGGAGTGCTTGCCCCGCGCACGCCGGAGCCGCGACGGCTGAACCTGCTCGTCGAGAACGGCGTCGAGCTCATGATGTCGAACGCGTTCCACAAGGACTTTGCGGCGCTCCCGCAGCCCGAGAACGCGCGGAAGGTGACGCAGACCGAGACCGCGCTCTCGACGGGGTTCTGTACCTACTTCAAGGACCGGCATGTCGAGTTCAGCGGGACGGTCCACCGGTGGAATGGCCAGGTCCAGGACACTGTCGAGCCGCCTGATCCCCGCACCGACCAGGGTGACCCGGCTGGGGTCATCGGCGCCATCAAGCGCGGGCTGCTGAGGTCGGGGCTGGCCGCGCCGGAGCACGTGAGCGACACATCGCCGATCTGGCAGGCGGTCGTGGCGAAGTACGACTCCCAGGAGCTCATGGGCCACCCCGACGACCTGATGGGGACCGGCGCCGATGGGATGGGGATGAGCGTGGTGCACCGTATCCCCCTGCCGCATGGGGCCGCCGGGGTCAAGTGGGCCACGATCGTGGTGACCGGCGAGATGGCGAAGCCTTTGGAGCACTTGCGCACCCGGCCCGGCGTTGCCGGCACGTTCGGCGGGCAGCAGCTGCGTGAGGGCAGCGTGGAGAAGTACATGCGCTCGGGATGGTGGGGGTCCCTCGCTGGCAACTTCAATGTCGACGTCAGCAAGGACTGGTACCTGCGGCTCGCCGGTGGCTACGCCCGGACTACCGACCACGCCCGCAGCTACGGTCCCGGCTACGTCGCCCGGGATATCGTCAGGACGACATTCGGCGCGGCTAAAAGCGCCAGGGCTGATGGCTTCCAGGGCGAGGAGTTCACCGGAAACCTGCGGCTGCACGTCCAGATCTATGCCGGCGCCGGCGGCGGCGCCCCCAACCGCCTGGTCGCCGACTACCGCAGCGGCCCAGGCGCCGACGACGGCGCCCGCATCCGCCTGGTGGTACCCAGGGCACTGACGCAGGCAGGGGCCGCCCCTGAGGACGCGCCCCGGCAGAACGCCGAGCAGATCATCGACAGGGGAGCGAACGACCCACGGCCGCACGGCGGCGCGCTGGAAAGCGCCATGGCCGACGGGATGAAGGCGCTGCACCTGCCCGACCTGGGCGCGCTGAAGGAGCACCTGCTGACGAACTGGTACGGCCCGACGTCGACACGCGGATACCACATGCTGAACGCCCTCGGCCGCCGGAACGTGCGGGACAACGCGAACGCCTTGTTCCGCGGCGAGCTTGCGCTGTCAACGCCGTCGCTGGGGCTCAAGGCCAAGCCGGCCGTCACCGCCAAGGCGACGTATCGTACGGTCCTGCGGCCACGGGGAGAGCCTAAGGAGATTTCCGGCCTGCACTTCCAGGAACGGACCCAGCAGCCGGTGAGCTCGATCGCGGACTCTGACATCCGCAACTCGCACATGTCGGTGGGTGCCGGAAGCTCCTACCACAAGGTCACGCCGGCCGAGTACGACCGCACGTCGACGATCGGCGATTCCACGCGAGCCGCCGGCGGCGACTACACGGAGCTCAACAGGGCCATCAAGAACGGCCAGATGTCGATTGAGTACCACGCGAAGGTGACTTACACCATCACCGACGGGGAACGGGTCCGGCACTTCGACTCGACGAACAACGCCATCCAGGACGTGCTCGTGTCCCAGGCCGCAGACTTCGCCGAACGCTACCCGTCCCGCTTCGTCCACCCCGACGCCATCGCGCTGCCAGACGTGGCCGGCCTGCGCATGGCCGACGGTCCCGAGATGACGCGGGTGGCGCGACAGTTCGCGGACGACAACGCAGACCGCATTAATAGTGCCACTGGCGACCGGCTGTACGTGTTCGGGGACATCACGCGCCCCAGCGACCGGGCCGTCTACGAGCACTTTGCTAACGAGCTGCGGAACTTGATGCCGGGGGGACCGGCGGCCAGGACCATCGACCTTGGCCTGATCACGACGGAAATGGCAGACGCCCACGCCTACGAGGTGCTGACGCACTATGAGCGCCAGCCTGGCGTCGAGTGGGACGCGCCACCCGATCGCAACGGCAAGTTCCAGGTCCCCGCGCCTGACCAGGTGGAGGCCATGCGGCGTTCCTGGTCCGCCACCGAGCCAGGTCCCTTCCTGCCGACGGGAGCCTTCCTGTCCAACGACCCGGCGGACGTCCTGTCCGCCCGGCTGCTCCAGGACTATCCCGAGGCCACCACCATCGCATTCGGTCGCGGAATGCGGCAGCCCGATGGGGGATACGCCATCAGCGGCCTGAGGTTCACCGCTGCGGACCTGGCCACTGCTATCAGGGGACGGATCGGGGACGACCCGCCGCGCTGGCTCGTCCTGTACGGTACGGGCACCGAAGGGCTGGCGAGGGAGCTGAGCCAGCAATTCGCCGGACTAGGAAAGACCGTCGAGGTGATCGGGACGGACGCCTCGCGCGACCGGCAACTCAAGAACGGCCCGTTCAGGGTGACCGGCCCGAGATGGATCGCTTACCACAACGGCGCACGGCGCTACCAGAGCAGGGGACTCGATGATGCCATGACGTGGCTGCGCAAGAACTCCCACACGGTCCCGCAAGTGCGCAGGGGAATGGATCGCAGCCAGCCGAGGCGGCGTGGCATCATCTACAACGGTGCCGGAGCCAGCGGCTGAGCCGCCGGCCCGGTTGTTCGGGGCCGCTCTTCACGGTTGGCTGGCTGGTTCCGCGATGAGTTCCTGACGGGGTGAACGTGCCCGGTGCTGTCGGCGTAGCTCAAAAGGGAGACCCAGACCATGCTGCATGGGCAGCTTTCTCGTGGAGGGTGGATGCACCGATGAGCGCAACGCGACCAGGGCCGTCCGATGTTGCCGTGCATGAGTTCGCGCAGCTTCTCGCCGGCTGGGTGCCGGATGAGGAGCTTGCCGCGGTGCGACAGAGGCTGGCCAGCCAGCCGGAGGACGCCGCGGCCACCGCGGTGGCCATGGTGATCGAGCACGATGTCCCGCTGACCGCCGAGGGCCTCGAGACCGCTAGGACCCTGGCGGGAGAGCCAGCCGCGCTGGACGGCGTTCAGCCGGTGGCGCTCTATCCTCGGCTTCCGTTCTGGTTCAGCACGTTCGACCTCGATGGCGAGCTGGAGTGGGACGACCTGGACCGGATGATGGCCGGGGCGGCACAGGCTCGCCGCGCACGGATAGCAGGCGTGTGGCGGGCTTGGCGGCTCCGCCTGGATGACTCCGGTGAGCCGGCTCCCAGGGACGCGAGCGGTAATCCAGGCCAGGTGCACCGGGTCTACCTCGTCCAGGTCCCCGACAGGGCCGGCGCGCCCGGCCTCGCGAGTGAACTGCAGGCCGCCCTGGACGGGCACGGTAACGCGGGCGTGGAGGTCATCGCCCTGGACGCGGTACCGCGGCCATACCAGGCCGCGGCCCTCGAAGACTCGGCGCTGCTGTGGGTCGCCCAGGACGAGGCACAACCGTCCGAGCTGGACGAGGGCCCGCCGTTCAAGGTAGCCAGGGTCTTCGACTTCGCCGATCTTGACACAGGGCCGGGCTTCCACCCCGGGCATCGGGTAGTCACCGACCCCGCCGAGCGTGACCGCCTGCTTAAGTACCTGACCTCGGGCACACCGGTCCTGAACACCACGGCGGGGATGCTGGATGTGCTTAGCCCCGTGTCCGGCCCGATCGTGCCCACCGGCTTCCGCACCGACGGCGGGTGGATCTGGACCGACACCGTGGCCTACTACCTGGAGCGGCACGGCCTGGCGCCGGACGAGGATCTCGCCGCGCACATCGAGGCCCGCTGGCAGGCAGGAGACGCCGATCCGGAGACCGACGACGAGACCGCGATGGCGGCCGCGGATTACCTGCTGTATCCACCACGGCAGTACGCACGCAAGGCCGCCTGGTTTCCCAGCCGGCTGACTCAGGCGCCGCTGACCGGGGAGCGCCAGTGACGGCGGCGGCCGTGACGCAGGATGTGCATGCCCGTGACACCTGTGATGAGGCCGACGGCCAGCACGACGGAGACCAGGAGGGCGGCGACGCCGGGCCAGGTGTCTGGGCGGGCCAGGGGCGGTAGGTGCGGCTCGCGGGCCGGCGGTGCTGGCGGCGCGCTAGCGCCGGACTCCGCCGGCAGCATCGTGGTGACCGCGGTATACGGGGCGACGATGCCATAGCCGACCTGGGGGTCAGGCAGGCTGTCTCCTGGCGGGTTGGCCGTCGCCTCCAGGCGCTGTACGACCTGAGCCTCGGACAGCTGCGGGTAGTAGCTGCGGACCAGGGCCGCGGTGCCGGCCACGAAGCCTGTGGCCAGCGCCGGGCCGGTGGCGGTGATCTGGCCTGGCCCAAGCGGGCCGACGCTGGTCACCCCGGAGCCTGGGGCGGCCAGGTCCACCCGTACGCCGGTCCCGGCGCCGGCGATCGGGGTGCCGGTGGAGTCGGTTGCGGTAACCGCGATAACCCCTGGGTAGGCCGCCGGGTAGCTGACCTCATTCAAGTCGCTCGTTTCCCCGGCGTTGACCGGTGCGATGACCACCACGTTCCGCGCCAGCGCAGTCGCGACCGCGCTGGCCAGGGCCGGGGACGGGCCCGGAGTCACCGCCGGGCAGACGTCAATTACCGTGGCTCCGTGCGCGAGAGCGAAATCGATGCCCGCGGAGACCGCCGCCGCAGTCGCGTCGCCGTCCGAGTTGATCACGTTTACCGGCAGGATCTGGGCGCGCGGGGCTAGGCCGGCGAAGCCGGATCCTGCGGTGGGGCGGGCAGCGATGAGCCCGGCCACGAAGGTGCCGTGCCCGGCGCAGTCAGTGCTGGCCGACCGCCCTGTCGCCACGTCCAGGCCGGGCAGCACCGCCCCGGCCAGCGCGGGGGCGGTAGCGCTGACCCCGGAGTCCAGCACGGCCACGGTCTGACCGGCGCCCTCGGTCAGGTCCCACACCGAGGACGGGCGAAGCTGCTGCTGCGCCCAGGGCACGGCGGTACTCACCGCGGACGAGGGGCCCGCGCAGCCGTTCGGCGTCTGTGAAGCAAACGCGGGCGCGGACAAGGCGATCACGGGCGCAACCACGCCCGCAGCCGAGATTGCCGCCACGGCTGTCCGGCTGATGCGTGACATGTCTGTCCTCCTGGTCAGGCCAGGCTGGCCGCGTCATCGCGGGTGAGCATGCGCAGGTCGGCCTCTGCCGGGTTGAGCGTTCGGCGCAGCCGTCCCGCCTGCCGGGTGATGATCTCTTCTAGGACCTTGCGGGCGTACCGGCCGTTGCCGAATGACTTGTCCCGCGGTACCCGGTCGAAATGCGCCCTGATGATGGCGAGTGTCTCGTGCGGGCACTCGTACCCGGCGACGGCGGCGTGGTGGCAGAAGATCGTGACCAGCTCGTCCGACGTGTAGTCCTCGAACATGACCGTCCGGGAGAACCGGGACGACAGACCCGGATTGGCGGCCAGGAAGCGGGCCATCTCCTCGGTGTACCCTGCGGCGATGACCACCACTTCGTCGCGGTGGTCCTCCATCAGCTTCACCAGCGTGTCGATGGCCTCGCGGCCGAAGTCGTTGCCCAGGGCGTTGCGTGGTGCCAGCGTGTAGGCCTCGTCGATGAACAGGACGCCGCCCCTGGCCCGGTCGAACGCCTCACTGGTGCGGTGGGCGGTCTGGCCGATGTACTCACCGACCAGGTCAGCCCGGGCGACCTCGACCAGCGGGCCCCCGTCCAGCACGCCGAGCGCGGTGAGGATCTCCTTGTACAAGCGGGCGATCGTGGTCTTGCCGGTGCCGGGTGCTCCGGCGAAGATCAGGTGCCGGCTGATAGGTGGCACCGGCAGCCCGGCCTGCTGGCGCTGCCTGGCCGACGCGATCAGGTCGATGACCTTGGCGACCTCCTGCTTCGCCTCGGTCAGCCCGACCATGTCGTAGAGCTGCCCCAGGAGGGACTCGATGAGCTGCTGGTTGCCGGCCTGTGCCTGCTTCCCGCCGGCCGCGGCCACGCCGAGATCCTCGGGCAGGAAGCTGGTCAGGTCGCCGACGGTGGCGTCAGGCATCATCGCCAGCCGGCCTGCCTGCCTGCCCACCATCTCCTCGAACAGCTTCCGCACGGTGCGGCCGTTGCCGAACGAGGCGTCCCGCGGGATCTGCTCGAAGTACATGGCCAGCGTGGCCCGGGTCTCGTGTTCGAGCGCGTAGTTGTGTGACTGGCAGATCAGCTCCATGATCTGGACCAGTTCGGCGGGCTCGTAGTTCTCGAACTCCACGGTGCGGGAGAACCGGGACGACAAGCCGGGGTTGGACTGGAGGAACTTGCGCATCTCGTGGGAGTAGCCCGCGACGATCACCACCACGTCGTCGCGGCGGTCCTCCATCAGCTTGACCAGGGTGTCAATGGCTTCCTTGCCGAAGTCGGGCCCGGAGCCCGAACTGCCCGCCGACAAGGTGTAGGCCTCGTCAATGAACAGCACGCCGCCGCATGCCTCCTCGAACTTCTCTGTTGTCTTCAGCGCGGTCGCGCCTACGTACTGGGCCACCAGGTCGGCCCGGGCCACCTCCACCATCTGGCCGGTGCGCAGGACCCCCAGCGCCGCCAGGATCTTGCCGTAAAGCCGGGCCACCGTGGTCTTGCCGGTGCCAGGCGGGCCGGCGAACACCAGGTGCCTGGCCATTGGCGGGGCGGAGAGCCCGGCGTCCTCCCGGCGCTTGGCCAGCGCGTGCAGGTGCACAAGGCGCGACACTTCCTCCTTCACCCCAGCCAGCCCGACCAGCGAGTTCAGCTCGCGCAGCAACGGCTCCACGGCCTTGTTGCCCGCTTCGGTGGGAACATCCGTCATGACCGGCCGTTTCGGCGCTGTAACCTGGGCCATCGCGGCGACATGTTCGAAGACGTTCGGTTCCATGTTGCCCCGGCTGGTCAGGTTCTCGACCGCGAGCATCTCGCTGGCTACGGTCTTGCGCAGGCCCGCGCCGCGGTTGTCGCGGACGGTGCAGTCACGCACGATGACGGACTGGCTGCTGGCCACCGTGATCCCGTCGCCATCGTTGGCAGCGATCTCGCAGGCCATCAGCCGCCCCTGTGCTCCCTTGGCCAGCACCACCCCGGCGCCCTTGCTCTCCTGGATCAGGGTCCGGGACACCGTGATGTCACCACCGTCCTCGACCACGACGCCATCGGTGCCTGCGCCGACGATCTCGCACTCGCGCAGCACGCCCCGCCCCCTGGCCGCGATCAGCACGCCAACCTCGGCGCTGCCGGCGAACCGCGTACCGCGCACGTCCGGGTAGCCGCCGCTGGCCGTGCGCAGGCCGGCCGCTTCGGCGCCCTCGATCACCGAGTCCTCGATCCGGCCGCGGCCGTCATCGAGGACGGTCAGGCCGTGCCCGCGGCATCCGGCCACGGCGGCCTGCCGCAGCAACGGGTTGGCCGCCGCCCGGATCTCAATGCCATGATGCCTGGCGCCGCGCACGTCGACCCGGTCGAAGGTGCCCGCTGCGGCATCGGTCACGACCAGCGCAGCCTTGGCCGTGCCACGGAACCGGCACTTGGAGAACATCGGATCACTCGCCTCGCCCACCAGCACGCCGGCCGCGGCCGTGTCCGCCACCGTGCAGTCGCTGAACGCGCCACGGGACCTGCCCGCCAGGCTGATCCCCTCGCCGGCGGTCCGGCTGATCGAGCAGCGCCGCACCACCGGATCCGCCTCCCCGGTCAGCACCATGCCATGCGAGCCGGTGTCACGGATCTCACAGTCCTCGAGCACTGGCCGCGCCGCCGACGCGATCAGGACGCCTACGCCCTGCGTGTCGTGAATCCAGGTGGAGGTCATCCGGGTGGAGCTTGACTCGCGCAGGACCACGGCCACGCCGGTGATCCGGGTGATCTCGCAGCCCGCGACGATGCCCCTGGCGTTGTCCGCGGCCGTCAGCCCGGTGCCCCGGACGTCGCTGATCGTGCAGTCCCGGAAGGCCGGGTCGGCCCCGGAGGAGATGGTCACCCCGTCAGAGCTCACGTGCTCGATAACGGTCTGCTCGAACGTCCCGCTGGCCCCGTCGGCGACGACCACGCCGAGGCCGGCCGAGTTGCGGACCCTGCCACCGCGCATCAGCATGGCCGCACCGCTTCCGCGGACCTCGATAGCAGCCCGGGCCGCCGCTCGTACCTCGCACTGGTCCAGGGTCAGCGAGCCGCCGGTCACCTCGGTGACGGCCGTCATCGGGTCATCGCCACGCAGGACGAGATGTCGCAACGTGGCCGAGCCGCTTGCCATCGTGACGGCCGTGCCCGTCGGGGCCACTATCACCACGCGGCCAGGCACCTCGGCCGCGCTGCCCGGCGCCTGCGCCGCGACGATCGTAACCGGCCGAGCCAGGACCAGGCTCTCGGAGTACTGGCCGGGCTGCACGACGATGGTGGCTCCGTCGGGCGCCGATGCCAGCGCCGCGCCAATTGACTGAAAGCCGAGCTCGCCGGATGCCGGCACGCTGACCGTCACCGGCTCGGGGCTGATGCTGTCCATAACTCGCTCCACCGGAACCTGCCCGCGGTCAGGAGGTACCGCCCGTGCGCGGCACCTGCTCTCGATATGGCTGACGCGCATAGGGCTACGCCGGAAACCGGCCTGCGGTTCAGGGTGAACTCAGACGGGCCGGACGGCGTAGAGACAACCGTGGAACGCCCTAATGGCCGAAGCCCGAGCGGATGGTACCGATGACTGTGCAGGCACTGCCGGGCGCGCCGAGCCGCGCCGGACTCGAGGATTGCGACGATCTGCCCGAGGCCGTCGCCGGCTGGTCGGTCACCCGTATCCCCGCGGGCTTGTGGCTGTCCACCACCGCCCGGAGCGCCTCGCCGGAGGCTCTGGCGCTCACGGCCGAGCAGGGGCGGGCCGCCCTCGTCATCGACGCCCCAGGTCCGGATCAGCGCACCGACACGCTGATGGCCGAGCTTCTCCCGATGCTGTCGCGGCCGGGCCGGAGCGTCCGCCTGGTGTTGTCGGCCGCGGACCGATACGCCGACCTGTCGTGGTCGCATGGACTCGAGCTCCTCGTAGCCGAGACAGAGATTACCCTCACGCCGTACGGCTATGCCGTCGTACGGCAGCCGGGGCTGATGTCGCGGCAACTACCGCAATGGCGTCGTTGCCTGCCTAACGGCGACCAGCAGCCCGCTGGAGTGCTCGGACCGTCTCCGGCCTGGGAACAACAGCTCGACGCCAGCCCGGTGGCGCTACCCGGACAGCGACTGACGGTTTACCGGGTACCAGCCGGTCTCGCACTGGACGAGAACGCACAAGATTCCCCTTCAGCGCAGGTGGCCGGGTCAGTATGGCCTGACCCTGGCCGCGTCACCGTCGTGATCGGCGAGGCGGTCGAGCCTAGCGCCGTGCTCGACGGCTTGGCTGAACTGCTGCCGCTGCTGCCCCTTCGCAGCAGCGACGGCGTCCGGCTGCACTGGCCACGGGCCGCCTCCGGAGACACCGGGTCAGCGCTGGGAGAACTGGCTGTCCGCTGGGGCAGTGACCTGATCGCTCCGGCTGCGGACGTGTCCGTCACCGGTTACGGCGGGGTGTGCCATGGCCCGGCGGGCGCTGCCCCCTGGCTCCTCTTCAGCAGCCGGGGGGGTGCGCAGGTGCTGAGCTCGCTCTACCCCGAGCCCGGATGGGAGGACGCGCTGGCCAAGGCTGACTTCAGTGACCTGGATGTCGACCAGGTGGCGGCAGGGCTGTGCATCGGCCCGGCCGGCCCGGCCGCGCGTGGCCTGGTCGCAACCGCACGCAGCATCATCCCCTCGGCGTCAGGGCCGACGATCATAGTGTGCGGTGATGCGGGGGATAGCCACGTGAGGCAGGACGTGGAGACCGTGCTCGGCCGGATACCGGAGAGAACCCTGCGCGTCCTGCGGATACTGCTGACCGGCGCGGGAGAGGGAGGCCATGACTCTTACGCGCAGTTCCTGGCCGACACCTTCGGTTTCGAGGTCGTCACCCCGGCCGGGCGGTGGACTGCGAGCCCGGGCGGCGTCGTCCATGTGCTGCCGGCAGCCGACCCCGCCGGATCTGGGAGAGTCCCGAGCCCCTGGCTGTCCTTCGCGCCGCGCGACAAGCCACTACGTCAAGCACCCAGTCAGGGCGCACCCGAGTCCGCCACGCCGGCTGATGCGCCGGAGGAACTTCCCGCCCCACAGACGTCGTCGGCCAGGGAGACGGGTGACGAGGCACCCGCGGCGACGGGTAAGGTCGTGCTCGCGTCCAGAGACCATCGGTCGTCGGCGCAGGAACGGCGGCAATATCGTGAGTTGGCGGCGCGCTACCAGACCTACCTGGTAGCCGTGCGCCGGGTCCTGACGCAGCGTCCGGGCCTGCGGTCGGCGGTGTCGGTCGACGGTGAGGAGGCAGTCGTAACCGACTTCGCTGCCGTTCTTGACTTCCTCGCCGACGACCAGCGAAGGATAGCCTCTGCGCTCAGGTCGCCGGGCGGCGGCCCCGACCCGCGTGCCCTGTGTGTCGTCTCCGGCCTGCGGCGCCTGCCATCGTTCACCGGGGCCGTGTTCACCTCGGCCAGCGTGCCAGTTCAGATGGCCCTCGGCTACGTGCCGGGCAGGACTCTGATCGAGCCCGCGTTCGTGTACGCATCGTCGACCAGCCGAGTGTTGTTCGAAGGCAACGTGGAGTACGTCATCTGGTCGCAGACCGGCAAACGAGCGGCGGCGCTCGCGACCGACGTCGGTGGCGATGAGATCGTCTTCGCCGCCGGCACTATGTATAAGGTGCTTGAGGCCGACGTAGCGGCCGAAGTGGCCGGGTCTGGCTCGGCCCTAGTTTTTCTGCGTGAGTCGGCGGGCTCATCCCCCACGGCTGGGCAGCCTGGCGAACTTGACGAGACGGACCGCCAGGTGCTTGACCGGCTGGTGACCGCCGTCGCACAACGCAACCGGCTGGCGGCCGAGGATCGGATCGGTGCGCGGCTGGCCGGCGGGTCGGGCCAGCCGATCGGCCTGGATGCCCAGGGAAGCCCGTACGGTGAATGAAGGCCAGCCGCTAACCATAGGAAACGGTGGAACTGCCTGCCGTTTGCAAACATTGCCCGGCTCAGCAAAGCTAGACAGTGAGCAGCCCGATGGCGCCGCCGGCTGCGGGCGGTAGGTAAGGAGAATATGGCTTCCGCACTGAGTCCGGAAGGGCACGTGAGACCGCTGCTGGGCGCGTACGTGCTTGGCGGGCTGACCGCCTCACAGGAGGCTGTCGTTAGGGAACACCTTGACTGCTGTGCACCGTGCCGGGCTGAACATGACTGGCTCGCCGTGGTCCCATCCTGGCTCGACCTGCTCACCGCTGAGGGTGAGGCCGGCAGCGGCGAGGACGTCTAGGGCCAGCCCCCGCCAACCGTCCCTGGGAACCACTTATGAGTGCTGGATCGCTGCGCGGATTACCTCGGCGCGTGACCGGGCGCCCAGCTTGGCGAGAACGTGCGAGACGTGGGTCTGCACGGTGTTGCGTGACAGGAACAGCTGCGCCGCGATGTCCGGGTTGGATCGTCCCTCCGCGACGAGGGAGGCGACCTTGCGCTCGGTCGGTGTTAGTGCGGCCCAGCCGGACTCGGGCCGGCGCCGGGCGCCGGCCCGAGGGTGCCCGATCCCGTACCGGCGCAGCCTGGCGGCGGCCCGGCGTGCGTCCCACGCCGCGCCAAGCCTGTCGTACAGGTCCAGCGACGCTGCCAGTGCCCGCTGTGCTGGCGTGGCATCCCCCTGCTGTGCCAGCAGCGCTGCGCCATCCTCAAGTGCCGCTGCCTGGTCCGGTACCCGTCCCGTCTCCTCGTAGTACCTCGCGGCGGCCAGCACGCGCGCCGCGCTGCCTGCCACGAGCCCGCCGCACTGGTCGGCTATCGTAGCCTTTATCCGCTGCGGCTCACGCTCGACCTCATCTCGCGCCGATGCCACCACTGCGGCCGCCATCGCCGTATCCCCGGTTGCCAGCGCCAGACGTACTAGCGGCAGCAGCAGCATGATGCGTCCCGGCATCATGTCCGTCGGCACCTCAGGGTTCAAGGCGACTGTCGCCAGTACTTGAGCGGCTTCATTCAGCCGCCCGTCCCGCTCGGCGAGCATGGCCTGCGCCAGACGGAGCCAGTGCATGTTTCCCTGGGCAGCCGGGCTGCTCATGAGCTCGGCCGGGATACGGCTCAGGTGCTCTTCGGCCGTCTGCCAGTCGCCTCGGTGCGCGGCGATCAGCGAGGTTATTCCGTGCATCAGAAGCGGCAAGTAGTCAGGCCCGGGCAGGCCTGTGGCGGGCTCGAGCTCAGCTAGGGCGTCGTCCCACTGGCCAGCAGCCAGGTAAAGTTCCGCCAACCCGTACCGGGCGGTGGCGATCCTGGGGGTGCCCGCCTGCTCGGCGAGAGTCACTGCTTCCCGTGCCTCGGCCGCCGCCTGTGACCACTGGTCCATGTCGTTGAGAAGCGAGATTCTGTTGGCGATCACCAGCACCCGCAGGTCCGTGGCCCCGGGGTCGTCGCCGATGACGGCCAGTGCCTGGCTGGTGTAGCCGAGCGACTCCTGATGATGCAACTGCAGCTGCGCACCCATTGACCGGACGTGGAGCACGAATCCCGCGGCCAGCCGGTCGCCGGATTCCTCGGCCGCCGCCAGTGCCTCGCGGGCCGCCTTGGCGGACTCGTCCAATTGCCCCTGGAGTAGCGTGATCATCGAGCGCAGGGCGATGAGGCGCGCTGTCGATGAGGTGTGGCCCAGTCGGCTGAGCGCGGCCTCGATCACTGAGTCGGCCTCGGCGACGTGGCCGGCGCGCATCCGGGAGTAGGCCAGGAGCCAGGCCATCTCGGCGGCGCGGCCGGGGTCGCGGGCGGTGACGGCCAGCCGCCCGGCCGTCTGCTCGACCTGCCGGGGGCGGACGAGCAGGAAGGATACGGTAGCCAGGCTGGCCTCGAGTACCTCGCGGCGATCGTCATCGTCGGGGAGTCCGGCCAGAACGGACTCGAACAGCTCGGCGGCAACCTGCGGAGCACGGTAGCTGAGCACGGCTGCCTGGGCGCACAGCCAGTCGGCCCAGTTGGAATGGAGGCTGGCGTCGGGACCAACTTCCTGCTGGGCGGCGGCGAGCTGGGCACCAATGCGCTCGGCGGCTACGCCCGCCGTGGCCAGAGAGCGAGCGGCCTGCAGGTGCAGCGCTGCCCGCAGCGCGGTCGGCAGGCCTTCGTAGAGCACCTGGCGGATCAGCCCGTGCCGGAACTTTAGCCGAGTCCCCGACTCGGCCAGCACTCCGGCTTCCAGCGCGGAGCCGATCACCCCCATCAGGTCGCCGGCCGACTGGCCCGACACCACCTGCAGGTCGCTCACGGCGAACTCTACGCCCAGCACGGCCGCCCACCGCAGCATCTGCACCGCGTCCTCCGCCAGTCCCGCCAGCCGTTCCCCGATCGCCGCGTCCAGCGAGAGTGGGACATGCAAGGGCACCGGCACTGCCTTGATCTCGGCCATGTCACCGGCCACCGTGATCTGGCCATCTCTGACCAGACTGTCGGCCAGCTCACGGGCGTACAGCGGGTTTCCGCCCGCGCGGCCCATCGCCTGGGCCAGATGCTCGCCAGGGCGCCCACCGACCAACCCGGTGACGAGCTCGGACACCTCTGCCCCGGTCAGCGGACCCAGCTCGATCACGTGCCCGCCCCGGGTTAGGATTCCCCGGCGCAATCGGTCGAGATCGTCTCGCCCCGCCCCGGGCCGGGCCGACCCGACCAACAGCAACGGCACCTGCCCCACCGCGCGGGCCAGCCGCGACCAGGTCAGGACGCTCGCCTCGTCGGCCCTGTGCAGGTCCTCCGCCACCAGCACCACGGGGGAGACCGCGCACAGCCGGTCCACCCTGGTGAGCAGTCGCTCGACGCCGGCCAGCGCCGGATCGCCCGCGAACACCCCCAGCGCCGCAGTCTGCTCCGCCATCGCCGGGCCCAGGCACGCCTCCATGAGCCCGAGCGGAATGCGCTGCTCTAGCTCATCGGCGGCCGACCACAGCACCCGGCTCGTCCCCGCCGCGCCTTCCAGCCCCGCCCGCAGCAGCGAGGACTTCCCGATTCCCTGCTCTCCTTCAACCAGGACCGCCCCGCCCGTCCCGCCGGCTACCCCAGCCAGCAAATCCCGCAATAGCGCTAGCTCACCACCGCGCCCGACGAACGAGCCATCCACAAGCCGATCGTAATGCCCGGGGTGCATGACGCGCCCACTAATTCCGGCCAGATCCAGCCCGCGGCAAGCGCGCTCCAAGGCGTTCCACCGGATCCGGCGAACCGGACAGGTGCCTTCGTCGTAGCCCTATCCAGAGTTCCTGGCGGCCCGGGGCACAGGAAGTCACGTTCAGTTCCCCCACCCGGGTACGAGGTGAAGAGATGATGCAGTTCAGTAAGCCTGTTTACGGTGGCCGCTGGCGAGCCGCCGCCGGCATTGCCGTCGCCGGCGGCGCGCTGCTTTGCCTGGCGACCGCTGGCCCCGTGCTGGCTGGCACGCAGCGTTCCGGATCGCACGCGGCCGCCAATCCGAATCCGACGTCCGTCGACCAGACGTTCGCCGGCCTGAAGGGCGTCAATCCGACGCCCGCTAGCCCGAAGAGCGTCAACCCGACATCTGTCAGTTCGACATCTGCCAGCTCGAAGTCCGCCAGTACGAAGTCCACAAAACCGAGGTCTAGCCCGAAGGGCGTCAATCCGACGTCCGCTAGTTCGACGTCCGTGGGCTCGACGTCCGCCGGTTCCAAGTCCGCCAGCTCCAAGGGCGCCAGTCCGAAGTCCGGCAAGCCGAAGTCCGCAGAACCTGCTCCGGGCAAGAGGCGGGCACCATCAGCCCCGCCCATCGCCTGGGCTGACTATTACGTCGTCCGGACGGATGACGCCACCCATAGGCCGCTCATCTACGAGTTGACGGTCACGTGGCTGAACGCAGAAGACCTTGGCCTCGATGTATTCCAGCTCGGCGAGCACGGCATCGTGCCGCCGGGCGCATCCGTGATCGAGCCGGGCGGAACCGTCGTGTTGCCTGCCAGCGGAAGCAGCCCCGCCGCCCTGGCTGGGGGGGCCTCGGCCAGCCCGCCCGCAGCACCTGCGCCCGGGGGGTGGGCCTACCGTTACACCATCAAGACCTCCGGGCCGGGTAGTAACGAGGTCCAGTACGAGCTTGCGATCGAAGCGCAGGACGGCGGTGATCTGAGCCTGGACATGCTCCAGCTTGACGGGGGCGGCTCCAAGCAAGTGCCCAGCGGCGTGATCGAGCCCAGCTGGGTTCTGGTGCTCCCGGCCGACGGGGGCGCTCCCGTGGGTCCGGTCGGCCCGCTGGCCGCCGCGACGACTGCCAGCGGAGCCACGGGCCCGTCAAGCGGACAGCGGACGCGGCGCGTCCCCCGCGCGGCTACGACCCGTTCGGCCGGACAGGCATGGGTGGCCTCAGCGACCGGGATAGCGGTGATAATCGCGCTGCTAACCATGTGGCTGTTGCGCAGGCGGGGCGGAAGGAGAAGCGCGCGCCGGGCCTGCAGATTGTCGTCGAGGACGGTGACAGCCCTATGGCTGTCGCCCAGGCGCAGCGGGAGAGGCAGCGCGCGCCGAACTGGCGTACCGTCGCTGCCGACGCCCGCTAACAACTCGGATCGGGGAGCAGGCGGTACTGTACCCGCTCCCCCGCTGTCGGTATCCGGGCTCGACAATGCTTGCCTGCCCGATGGGGCCAATGAGCCAGAGTCCGAGTCCATGCGGCCCCAGTTGGTGGCCGCTGCTGGCCCAGGTGCTGACGAGTTGGCTGTGGCGGAAGGGTTCAGCGGGCGTGACTCGACGGCAGGACTCGTCCCGGACCTGTCGCCGATGGCATCGCGTATGCTGACTGCCCGGCGGCGTGACGGCACAGTGGACGAGACCGCCGACGTTCCCGTTCAGCGTCTGCAAGTCTTCTCCGGGGACGACCAAATCGACGTCGTCCTGGCCGAGATGCCTCGTGTCGGCGAGCATGGCGGGCCGGACGCCGGACTGACAGGGTCCCCGCCTCACCTGGCGTGGACCCTGCTGCCGTATGACATTCCCGGCAACGGCGTCGCGTTCGCGTGTATGGGCGCGGGAGATGAAGGCTGCCTGTTCCTGGACCTCGGGGCTGCGCCGGGTGTGATCGCCCTGGGCGGTGACCGAGCCGCCGCGGCCCGGCTGGCCGAATCCATCGTGCACCAGCTAAGCATGCCCGGGGATGCCCGCCACCGGGTGGACGTGATCGTCGTAGGTGATGCTGTACCCGAGCCGCTTCCGGCCAGAGTGACCAGGGTGACCGCGCTCTCCGACCTGGGGCCGGCTGGCTCGGGCAACGCCACCAGGGTCATCTTCTGTGAAGCGCGCTCCAACGAGGAGGCCTTGGCTCTGGCCAGGCACATCGTCAGCGCACAGCACAATGCCATTCCGGTTCTACTGGGCGACCTACCTGGTGCGCCATGGTCGGTCACCGCGCAGCCGTTCCTGTTTCCCGACCGGTTGCTGGCCAGCTAGTGGATACTCACACCGCTCGCCATCCGTCGGATGTGAAAACGATGACTGCCTATTGCCCGCAGCGCGTCAGCCAGATGCCGCCCCTCGGCGCGTTGCCCACCGCGCCCGGCTGTGCCCGGGCACACGTCAGGGACACGCTTAAGCAGTGGAGGCTGTCCGCTTACGCGGAAGTGGCTGAGCTGCTGATAAGCGAGATGGTGACCAACGCCGTCGGGGCATTCACCGATGGGCACGGGCAGCCCGCCTACATCACCGGCCGGCTGCCCGTGATCATCGTGCGGCTGGTCGCCACCCAGCACGGCGTCGTGCTGGAGGTGTGGGACCCTGTGGCCACGGTGCCGGGTATCCGTCAGCCGCATGTCCTGGAGGAACATGGCCGGGGGTTGCTCCTGATTGACGCGCTGGCCTTCCGGTGGGACTGGCGGACCGTCCCGGGCTGGCGGGGCAAGTGCGTGTGGGCCGAACTGCGCTCGTCGTCGCCCTCTAAGTTAACGATGGTGCTTCATGCGCTCCAATCGCTGTGATGGTGGCGTTCCATCGGCCGCCAAGGTCCTCATCGCCGGCGGCTTTGGCGTCGGGAAGACTACCCTGGTCGGCTCCATCAGCGAGATCGGGCCGCTGCGGACCGAGGAGCCGCTGAGCGACCGCGGCATCGGGATCGACGATACCGACGGCTTGGACGGCAAGACCACCACGACCGTGGCCATGGACTTCGGCCGGATCAGCTTCCGGAACCGGCTCGTCCTCTACCTGTTCGGCACCCCCGGCCAGGAGCGCTTCTGGTTCATGTGGGACGACCGTGCCCTCGGCGCGATCGGCGCGGTGCTCTTGGCCGACACGTGGCGGATAGGTGACTCCTGCTGTGCGACGCGCGGGAGAAGGACTGAGTGAGAGCGGTTCTCGTCAGCCTGGTCAGGCATGTCATGGCCAGCGGGCGGGTGGATGCAGCCGTTGTGTCCAAATCGCCTGCCATAAATGGCGAAACATCCACGAAAACTACCTGATGGATCGTTGACCCGTATTTAACATGAGTGTATAACTGTCATGCATAACATGTATGTATGCATGGAGGCCCCCATGGATTCGACCAGAATCGCCCCGCCTGGCAACGACGTCACCGGGCCGCACCAGCCCGATACCCTTCCTGCTTGGGCCGGACCGGGGCGGGCGGTGACCTCGCTGGACGAGGGGTTGCGGCGGGCGGTGGCAGCGGCCGCCCGGGTGCCGCGGCTGCTGGTTGCCTGCGACTACGACGGGACGCTCGCACCGATCACCGTTGACCCCAGGTCGGTCCATCCGCTGCCGGAGGCGGTGACGGCTCTGCGGCTGCTGGCGGGCCTGCCGGAGACGACGGTCGCGGTGATCTCCGGGAGAGCACTGCGCGAGCTTGCGGCGATGTCCCGCCTCCCCGGGGAGGTTCACCTGATCGGCAGCCACGGCAGCGAATTCGACGTCGGCTTCCTCTACGCGCTAGATGAGCGGGCACGGTTGCTGCACCACCGGCTTGTGAGCGTCCTGCGCAGCATGACCAGCCAGGCCGAAGGGGTGTTCCTCGAGGTCAAACCGGCCAGCGTGGCGGTGCACGTGCGACAGGCCCAGCCGGCGGTCGCCCGGCAGGTGCTCGCCCGGGTCCGCTCTTGGCCCGGCGCGTGGGACGGGATCCAGGTCACTGAGGGCGACGCGGTGCTTGAACTGTCGGTGATCGCGACCGATAAGGGACAGGCGCTGGAAGTGCTGCGGCACCGCAGCGGCGCCATGGCGGCTGCGTTCCTGGGCGACGACGTCAGCGCCGAGGAGGTGTTCGTCCGGCTGTCCGGACCGGACCTCGGGGTCAAGGTGGGAGCGGGCACCACGCTGGCCCCGTACCGGATCGCTGGTCCCGCCGAGGTAGCCGCCGTGTTGTCGCTGCTATGGGAGGAGCGGCGCGGCTGGCTCTATGGCAGGCAGCCGGTGCCGATTGAGCGGCTGTCCATGCTGGGGAACAGCCGGTCGCTCGCCCTGGTGACGCCGGACGCGCGGGTGTGCTGGCAGTGCGTCCCGCAGCCGGACGCGGCGGCGGTATTCGCGGAGCTGCTCGGTGGCCCGGACGCCGGGTACTTCTCGGCCGGGCCGGAGCGGAGGGCGCTTCCGCTGGGGCAGCGGTACGTGCCCGGCACGATGATCCTGGAGACCCGGTGGCCGCAATTGCTGGTCACCGACTACCTTGACCATCACACCACCGTGCATCGCACCGACCTGGTCCGGGTCATCAGCGGGTCGGCACTCGCCGTGGTGGAATTCGCTCCTCGGCCGGAGTTCGGCCGAGTGCCCGCCCGGCTGCAGGCGGGCCCTGAGGGGCTGGTCGTGATGGGAACCCCCGACCCGATTGTGCTGCGCTCCCCGGACGTGGCCTGGGAGATCACGTCTGACGGCCGGCATGAGTCGGCCCGTGCGGTGGTGCAGCCCCGGCCGGACCGGCCGGTGGTGCTTGAGCTGCGTTGCGGTACCGGTGACCTGTCCCCGCATTCGCTGCCCGAGGATCAACGGCGCGAGTTGTCGGGCGCCCACTGGTCTGGCTGGCTCGCGAGCCTGTCCCTGCCGCCGGTCCAGGCTAACCTGGTCGGCCGTTCCGCGCTGACCTTGCGGGCACTGTGCGACAGCAGTACCGGCGCCATCCTGGCGGCCGCCACCACCTCCCTGCCGGAGGAGATCGGCGGCGTCCGCAACTGGGATTACCGGTACTGCTGGCTGCGCGACGGCGCACTCACCGCCCGCGCCCTGGTCAGCCTTGGCTCGACGGCAGAGGCGGCCGCCTACCTTGACTGGCTGCACAGAGTGCTGTCCGCCCTGCCAGGACCGGAACGACTGCGGCCCGTCTACGCCGCCGATGGCAGCACGCTTGGCCCGGAAGCCGTCATTGAGACGCTGCCCGGGTACGTCGGCTCACGCCCCGTCCGGGTCGGGAACCTCGCCGGCCAGCAAGTCCAGTTGGACGTCTTCGGCCCCGTGGCCGAGCTGATCGCGGCGCTGGCGAGTCACCGTGGCTATCTCGACGATGCCAGCTGGCAGCTAGTCCAGGCCATGTGCGAAGCCGTGACCCAGCGCTGGCACGAGCCCGACCACGGCATCTGGGAAGACCGCCTGGCTCCCCGCCACCACGTGTACTCCAAGGTCATGTGCTGGCTTGCCGTCGACCGGGCCCTGCGCCTGGGACAGGCATATGGCCATCCAGTCAGCCCGTCGTGGGCTGGCTTGCGCGACGCCATCGCCGCGGACGTCCTCGAGCACGGCTGGAACGACGAGGTACAGGCATTCACCGCCGCCTACGACGGCACCGACCTTGATGCCGCCAGCCTCCACATCGGTCTGTGCGGGCTGCTCGATCCGGCCGACGCCCGCTTCCAGGCCACGGTTACGGCGATCGAGGCCGGGCTCCGCGCCGGCCCCACCGTCTACCGCTACCGGCGCGACGACGGGCTCCCGGGAGCCGAGGGCGGCTTCCACCTGTGCACCGCCTGGATGATCGAGGCCTACCTGCTCACCGGGCGGCGAGCCGACGCCGAAGAGCTCTTCAGCCAGCTCGTCGCCACGGCCGGGCCGACTGGCCTGCTCCCTGAGGAGTACGACCCGATCACTGAACGCTCCCTCGGAAACCATCCTCAGGCATACAGTCACCTCGGCTTGATTCGCTGTGCTCAGCTCATCGACGGCCAGGATCTTCACCGCGACAGAAACGAATAGCAGGTCTCACATGGCCCAGATTTGTTCTCGACCATGTCGAGAAGGTGTACCTAGGAGGGCGCAAGGCCCTGGACGACCTCAACCTTGAGGTCAGGGAGTCGAGCTCATGGTGCTCGTCGGCTTCTCCGGCTGCGGGAAGTCCACCGAACTGCGCTCCATCGCAGGGCTTGAGGAGATCACCGGCGGCTCCATCAAGATAGGGGAGCGGGTCGTCAACGACCTGCGTCCCACGCACCGCGACATCGCGATGGTGTTCCAAAACTACGCCCTGTACCCGCACATGACAGTCGCGGGCAACCTCGCCTTCGGCCTCAACTGCGCAACACCCCGAAGGGCTGGGTAAACAAGCGCGTTGAGGACGCCGCCCGGCTGCTCGGTCTTGAGCCGTACTTGAAGAGCAAGCCCGCTCAGCTGTCGGGCGGCCAGCGGCAGCGGGTCGCCATGGGCCGCGCGATCGTCCGCGAGCCGCAGGGGTTCCTCATGGACGAGCAGCTATCCAACCTGGACGCCAAACTGCGCGTCTCCACGCGCGCGGCCCTCAACCACAACCAGCTCCGCGAGCGGCTGCACACCACCACCCTGTGACCCACGACTAGGTGGAGGCCATGACGCTGGGCCGGTGGGTTTGCGTGCTGCGGGATGGCAGGCTGCAGCAGGCCGACACGCCGCAGCAGCTGTTCGAGGCCCCGGTCAACCTGTTCGTGGCCGGCTTCATCGGGTCGCCCGCGATGAACTTCATGACCGCCGACCTGGTCCGCGACGATGGCCCGGCGGTCGCCTTCGCGGCAAGTCGCTGTGGACCGCCCGCGTCAAGGAGGCGATGTCGTTCAGCAACCGATGCGCTGGTTCTCCCCGCGCCAATGCCAGTCCGTATAAGAAGCTTCCGGCTTTGGTCATACGCTTCCGCGACCCGGGTGCGCACCCGCAGCCGGTTGCCGTCCGGAGTGCTGATCAACTCCACCCACTCGGCGGCGAAGCCTAGCTCGACGAAGTATGCCTTCTGGGCCCTAGTGTCGTAGCAGAAAAGCGTGTTGGACAGCGAGCAGTCCCCCAGTAGAAGCCCGACGGCTGCGGTCGCACCAGCAACCCGACCAGAGCGTCCAGCAACTTGTCCGCCGACGGCCCGCTGCGCTGACTCAAGAACAGCGCCCGGCCTGTGGCCGCGAACGCGAGAAACTTCGTCACCAGGACCGCACCGTCGCCCCGCCCCAGGCCTACCGCTATCCCGACCACCTCAGTTGGCCCAGACGCTGGCCCGGAAGTAACGGATCAGCGTCCTGCGGTCTACCGCCGCGAGACCATGCCGTCCTCGACACCGAGCACGGACCCCACCGGGCCTTTAGGTCACGGTCGCCCAGGACGGAAACCGTCGCTGGTCGCGCCATGGGTGGCGTCTCCCTAGCGCAAGGACACCACCCCAGGCCTCTCAACGACGACGCGCCCGCGTCTGGAGCGCACGCTCCGAGATCGTCCGGCGCCTGCTGGCCGACGAGTGCGAACTATGCGGGTCGCGGAAGCAGGTCGTAGTGCACCACATCCGGGCGCTCAAGGACCTCAACCGCAGCGGGAAGGGCAACATGCCCAATGGGCTAGCAGGCGGATGGCAGCACGCCGCCACAAGACCCTCGTCGTCTGCCGCGAATGCCACGAGAGCCACAACGGAATCCCACGACGGCAATCATGAGGAGCACTGGAGAGCCGAGATGCTTGGAAAACGAGCAAGACCGGTTCGGAGGGAGGCCGTCAGAAAAGGGCCAAATTGACACATCGCTGCCGGCCCACCCCACCCGTCACTCGGATCTGTGGGAGCCTAGGGGTGAAATTCCCCTGGACCATCCGGCCAGTGTACCTAGTCCATGAAGACGCTCCACGCGACGGCATTGATGTTGCCGGTGAGGCAGATGTCGTTCCCTCCGAGACGCTCGTCCCACCACCATCCCAGGTCACCCGCTCGCAACGGGCTGGCTTACCCGGTCGGCCGGGTGCTTCGTCCCTGCGTCCGCGGCTGCTAGCGGCGCGGCCGAGCAGGACCGGCAGCGAGGGTTGTGAGGGCCGCGCCGACCCAGTTGACCGCCAGGTAACCCAGACCGTCGGTGATGCCAGGCAGCCAACGCTTTGCCAAGGTTGAAGCAGCTGATGTTGGCGGCCGAGGCGAGGGTCGGGGCGGTGGGCTTGCTGTGCGCGGTCACCGTGAACATCGCCAGGGCGGTCGCCAGGCCGCTTTTCGGGTGTTGGGTCGATTCGCACCCACTACGCATCATGGCGCTGGTTCGGAGCGGTTAGCTACTTGCGCTAGCCCGGACTTTTCACGGGGGTTGATGGCTGCCGCTGATGGTCGTGCGGCTGGTTCTGGGTCCGGATTTTAGGCCTGGGGTGTGACGGTGGCCCGGCTGTCGGGCCGGGTGGCCGGGGTTCCACTTGCCCCGGGCTTCCTTTCTGTCGTCAAGGGAACAGGTTTCGGCTGGTCAGGTTGGGTGCGGGATCGCCTGGATGCGCTGCCAGGCGGTGACGATCTCGTTTGTCCAGGGCCAGGTCGCGGCGATCTTGAGGGTTCTTCGGCGCCCGCCGGGGACCTGGCGGCCGGCGGCGTGCAGGAGCCGGTAGCGCAGCGTCTTCGGCTCCGCCTTCGCGAGGGCGCCGGCCAGCGCGATGAGCTTCAGCCAGGCCAGCAGGATGCAGCCCGTCATCGCCGCGTCGAGCCAGGCCTGGTTGACCTTGTAATCACGGGACGGGAAATGGCCGAGGCCGGTTTGCTTCCCGGTGCGGATGACGTCCTCGACGCTGGCGTGGACACGGTGGGCGGCGTCGGCGTAGGCGCACTGGCCCCGCCAGCCCCTGGTCTCGGCGGGCAGGTTCGTCGCCCACGGCGAGTAGCGCCACCCGTCGGCCGTCTCGAACAGCGACAGCTGCGCGCCGGGGTGGGGCCGCTCGCGGCGGGCGAAGACCCGCATTCCCTTCGGCCAGGCCTTCAGCTGGTCGCCGTCGGGTCCTTCGCGCAGCAGCCCGGTCAGCTCGGCGACGTGCGCTTCTTCCACCCAGCAGGCGGGATGGGCGCAGCGCGGGCTCGGGCAGGCCTGCTCGGAGCGCCGCTCGCGGACCCGGCCCTTGCCGTCGACGGCGGCCTCCCAGGCGGTCTGGGGGACCCCGCCGATGGCGGCCTGCTCGCGGGCGCCCAGCGCCCAGCCGACCGACCAGGTGACCTGGTACCCGCGCCGCGACGCGAGCCGGTCCAGCTCCTTCACGAGGTCGTGGCTGGCCCCGGCCCCGTCGCAGGTCACCATGAGCTTGCGCCGCAGCGCCGGCGGCAGCGCCTCGATCGCCTCGCGGAGCAGCCGCAGGTGATCGGCCGCGGTGTTGGACCCGGCCGAGCCGGGGCGGAGCATCCAGGCCAGCGGCTCGCCCGTGTTATCGCAGGCCGCGAGCAGCGGATGGTGCCCGAAGCCTTTGAAATTGGCCTCAGCCAGCTCCTTGTCGCTGTGCGCGGGCACGACGGTGGCGTGCAGCCGGATGCAGGTCACGCCCTCCAGGACCCTGTCGGCGATCTTGACCGGCGGCAGCGGCCCTGCCTGCGCCCAGGCGCGCCGACGGGCCCGGTTCACCGCGGCGGTGACCTTCCGGCGGGCCCGGTCCCCGCCAGCCGAGGCCTCCTTCAGCGCCCGCCACGCGGTCGGGACCGACGCGACCGGGCCGAACAGCTCCCCCTGGTCGCCCATCACCCGGAAATCGCTGATCACCCTCGCCCCGTCCGCGATCGCGCACGCCAGGTCCGCGAAGACCCGCCCCCGGTCATGCCCGAACGCCGCCGACAGCCCGGCCGTCAGCCCGGTCCGGTCGGCCAGCTCCCGCAACAGCACCAGCCCCGCGTGCGACACGACGCCCGTGCCCCCGCCCGTGACGTCAAGACCACCCGACCATCCGGTACCGTGCATGTAGAAGGTGCTCCTCGAACTCGGTGACTAAGGACCTCAGCAATCCCCATTATCCCAGTTCAGGAGCACTTTCTCATTCAGGCGCACCGTCCGGAAACCCACCCGTCATGAAAAGCCAGGGCTAGGCCTGGTGAATCTCTGCGACGTAACCGCCGGGGAACTGGACGATGGCTGTGTCGAGAGCCTTACTGTAATACGGTCCCCACAAAACGTGGACACCTGCGGCTCTCGCCTTGACGAGCGTTGCCGCCAGGTTCGGTACCGCATAGCCGGTAGTGTCCCGGCCGAAGGGGTAGGGCAGTTGCCCGTCGGTGATAATGACGAGCGTCTGGCCGAACCCCGAGCTAATCAAGACCGCGCGATAGGTGGTCCCGGGCATGCCGATCTGTGCGCCATCCGCGTGCCTGTCATCGGTGACGATATGTCCTCTGCTAAAGGCCAGCCAGTCGCGCATGAACGAGTTCGCCGACTGGGGTTCGAGGTAGACCCGGCTCTCCGGAACGGATGCCAACTGGGGGTACGCCGGCGGAGCCGTGTGCCGGTAGAGGTTTATGTCCACGCCACCGGGAAACTGAACGATGCTGTCTCGGCCGATCGCATCGTGGTACGGGGATACGACGAGGTTGGCGCCACTGCGAAGGGCATCTGCCACACCTTCGTCGAAGTTGGAAACCAGGTCACCTCCGCGTTCCTCGCCATACGGGTAGGGAATACCGGTTCTGAAGTCGAATACAGACAATGATCCGACTGGCGACAGCACTACCGTCGTGAGCGCTTGGCTAGTCGTAGGTGTTATCTGCGCGAGCGTGGGCGTGGTATTCGTGCCGCCGAAGGTCGCTTCCCAGCTTCTCACGAAGGAGTTCTCTGTGCCCGGCTCTAGGTACACATGGGTGGTGTCATATTGAGGGCCAACCGACACCCCGGCTGGCTTCGGCGTATTGACCTGGCCTTGCGCGGAATATGAAGCGCTAAGCAAACCTATAGCCGCGACTGCCGCGACGATCGGGACTCCGAACCCTATGGTTCGTCCAACTCTCCGATGTTTGAACATGTTTATCCCTCTCCTGGGCGATGCATCGGCTTCACTGGGCCACAGATCGAGTTTCGGTACGGTCTTCCCCGGAGCGCCGTGGCGCTCGGGCGGGACGGCTTCGCGACACATATGACCATGTCCAGAAAGCCCACGCGATGCCCCACGCGCCTGGGCCCTGCAAGCCCGGCCAGAGCTTCATGTAGCCGGGGACGATGATGAAGATTATGAAACTGACATCGGTCGCTGCGGCTATGCCCAATGCCAGCCAATAGCAGAACTTCCACGCCCTGAAATTCGAAATTTGCCATGCGGGGGCCAACACGGTGATGATAATTCCCGCCGCCGCGTAGAAGGTATAAAATGAATCTTGATAAATCCTTCCCTGCACCATGGTCGATGCCGGCCTGGATATGCAGTATTCCCCAGAGCAGGTAAAAGACGGCTCCCGCGATGGCCGTAGCTAGAGTCAGGCGCGTTAGAGTCGGCTGGTCGCGATCAGTAACATCGATATTGTGTTCCTGGGTCGTATTGTCATACATTGGATTTCTCCCTTTCCTTGCCACGCTGGCCCTGTTGGTCCATGGCATCTCTACGACCTGCGGTTAATCTCCTGTCCCAATTGGTCCAGCGGAGTTCCATTCGAAGGCAATGCCGCTGGCGCTCTTGGCGGCGCCAAGGGCGTCGATTATCACACGAGCTTGGTGACGTGGCGGGAGTGAGTGGCTGCGTAGGAGTAGGCGACCATGGTGCCGATGTCGTGGCCGACGATCCTGGTGCGCGACGACCCGTCCGAGTTTCATCAGTTTCCTTTCCGGCGTCCTATGCCGAGTACGGGTTGCGTAGCTGGCCGTTCCCTATGAAGGCGAATGTGAGGACAACTGTCATATTACGGACGGTGGCTAGCCTCCGCTTGGGTCACATGACTGAATCCCGAAGACTGGACTGCAGGATTCGTTGGAGTCGCAAGTGACGTTCATCCTGGTGAGGGGCATGGAATGCCCAGGAGTTGGAGTGTGTGGCGGGTTCTTGGCGCAGCGGCGAGCTTCCTCGGCGAATCTGGTTACTTCGTGTATGCGGGAACAGGGTGATGAAGAGGTTGGCGAGGGCAGACCAGAACTGCGGATCGTTTCCTGCACTTATAAGTGATTTGTCTCCCTTCCAGATCGCGTCGCGTAGCCATTGGGTGTGGTCGACTAGCCGATGGCGATGATCTGCCCTTCTTTGGTGGCGACAGCGGACGCAGGTGGGCGGATGCGATCACCGGTATAGATCCGCGCGTTGCGTACCATGAAGTCGGCGGCTTGTTGAAGGACGGCGGCTGGTTGCAGGCCACGACGGGCATGCCAGGGGGACGTCAACGTTCATGGAATGCGTCCCCCTTTGGTCCCGGCCAATGGTGACGTCGGCCGCCCCGCTCAGTAGGACAAGGTATGCCCTGACGTTCGGGTCGCTGCTGCTGCTGCTGCTGGGTGGTCGGCTGGCCGATCTGCTCGGGCGGCGCCGTCTACTAGCCGCCGGGCTGGTTTTGTTCGCGCTGGCCTCGCTGGCGTGCGGCCTTGCGCGGTGGCCGTTCATGCTGATCACCGCGCGAGTAGTCCAGGGCGCGGTCGGCGCGATGGTGAGCTCCCGCCCGAGCCCAGCCGCGCAGGCACTGACAACTGACATACTGTCGGCCCAGGAAATCCAGATCGCGAGACTCGCGCCCAGGGCCTGTCCCACCGTGAGATCGGGCAGTGCCTCTACCTGTCCCCCGGACGCGTCGGCTCTGACCCATACCGCATCTTCCCCAAGCTCAACATCACTTCCCGCGCTCAGCTCGACGGCCGCCTGGAATCGGCTCGGCTAACCGACAGGTCCGTTTCGCGAGCCCGCACCGGCCAGAAACCGCGTCCTAGCCACCGGAGTCCCTGCGCGGCCGGCGCAGCAGCGCGGCGGAGACACAACCGCTGACAGCACCGAGCGCGATGGCCCCCAGGGAGGTCGCCGCGCTGCGATTCAGCGAGATCACATTGTCGAGTGACCACGCGCCAGGGCCGGCCAGCGCCAGGACGACGCCGCTGATGGCCAGGAAGAGCGGGAACTCGCATCCGTCGTTTTGCACCCAGAAGCCGTGGCGGAGCTTTGTGAAGGCCGCGACGGTCATGACCCCGATGATCCCGGCCGCCGCGAGCGGGGTGCACAGGCCAGCCACGCAAAGGACGCCTGCCCCGACTTGACTGACTCCGGATGCGGCGGCGGAAAGGCGCCCGCCGCGAACGCCGTCCGCCGCGAGCACTGCGGCTTCGGCCTCAAGACCTCCCCCGCCGAAGCGGTGTGACACCTTCTGGATGCCGTGTCCCGTTACCACTAGCCCGAGCAGGAGTCGCAGAACGAGGAGACCGGAATTAGCGAGGTCCATCATGGCCGGGCCGCTCACTGGCAACCGCCCCGGCCGGCGATCGATGAGGGCACGTCCTTGATGGCGACAGGAGGCGCGGCAAGGCGGTCAGGATCCCCGGTGTAAATCCTCGCATTGCGGACGATGAGGTCGGCGGCTTGCCCGGGGGTGGCAGCTGGCCGCAGGCCCAAGACCGGCATGCTGGGCATTACGTCGTCATCGGTCACGGGGGTTCCTTCCTGAACCGCTCAGCTCAGCGGACGGTCCAAAGCCAGGTCACGCATGGCAGGTTCGGAGGAAGCTCATGGGGAGTTCTCCCCGATTGCCCGGCCAGCCAGGAACGGGATCACGGTGGCGATAGCGATGCCGGCGATTGCGATAGCGCAGGCAAGGGTGGCGTCTGTGGCGCTCACCGAGTCAGTCGCTATGCCAACTCCGAGGGCGGGGCAGCTCAAGCCGGCGTAGGCGCAGCAGAAGAAGGTGGCCATCACCTGTCCTCTGCGTTCAGGCGGTGCAAGCATGCTGGCGATCGCGGCTGCGCCCATGAAGGCGAATCCGACCGCGAGACCGCCCAAGAGCGTACCGCCGAGGAGGACGCCGAGCGATCCGGTCCACAGTCCCAGCTCGACCAGGGCGAGGCCGGCCAGGAGCAGGGCGAGTCCCGCTTTGATGGCACTGGCGGGTGACACCTGGTGGAAGGTGACCTGCGTTGCGGTGGCGACCAGGAAGATCGCGGCAGAGATCGCACCCGCGATGGCGAGGTTGTGCTCGTGGAGCGGCCCGGCGAGGAAGCTCGGCACCAGCGACGAGTACAGGCCGAGTTGGCTGAAGGCGGCGAAGGCCGCAGCCCCGGCCAGCCAGAACGTGCCCACTCCTACCAGGGGCAGGCTGAGGCCCCTGGGCCGCCAGGACAGGCGATCCTGGCGCGGCACGGTCTCCGGTGCCGTGGTCATCCAGAGGAAGGCGACCGCGACGACTGCGAGGTAGATCCAGAACACCAGCCTGGTCGGGGCCGGCGCGTACGCGCCGATAATGCCCGCGAAAAGGGTTCCCAGTCCCAGGCCTCCGGTGTTCATCGCGGTCGCGGTTAGCGCCGCGAACTTGGCTCGCGACGCGGGCCGCAGTTCGTGTAGCGCCGCGGTCGCGGTCGCGGTGGTGATGCCGGCGGCGAGACCGGAAACGAATCGTGCCGCCAGCAACATCGCCACGTCGTGGGCAATAAGGAACAGCACGCTGCCCGCCGCCACCAGGGCCAGGGCGGTGAGTAGCAACGGGCGCCGGCCGATCTGGTCCGAGAGCGGGGCAAGCAGCAGCAGGGCGAGCAAGGTGCCGAGGACGTAGATGGCGAAGATCCCCGTCAGGGTGCCGTCGCCGAACGGGAACTGCTCCCTCCACAGGCCATACAACGGGATCGGGATGGCTCCCCCGAACTGGATCGTCGCGAAAGTCGCTGCGACCGCCCAGAATCCGCGGCCGTCCGGGCGGTCAATCCCCCGCCGCGCGCTTGTCCGCAAGTCGAGATGGTCACCGCAGGTGACAGGCAAACGCGCCTGCCCAGGTGATACGGCATACGCGAATGAGGTCATCTGCCAATCCTGGCTGAGGAGAAGGCTCGCGGGCTTCCGTCGATTGACGCAATCCGGACGGCAGTCCAAAGCCCTCAATCCCCGCTCCGGCGGGGATTGGCGGCGTGGGCCTTAGCGCACTCGGCAGCCGGCTTGCAGTCATGTGACTGAAGCCGGCAACACGCCATCCCCATATCTTGGACAGCACGAAGACTACCGGCTAATCCGCGATTGCAGTTTAGTGCCAACGATGCAGTTCTGCCGTCCACATGGTCGCATTTCACCTGTGCGAATGAAAGGAACCGTGATCATGGAAGATCCAGAATCCCGCGAGGGCTTGCCGCCAATAGCTGAGGCTGCGGATGAGGTGAGCGGCATGGGCAAGGAGCAGCTCGCAGCCGCGCCGCTGGCCAGTCGGCGTGGCTTCCTCATCGGCGCTGGGACGACCGCCGTCGTGCCCACAGCGGCAGCATTGCTCGGCGGGCCACTGGTCAGCATCGCGCACGCCACAGCGACGACTGGCGGATCGCCAGGATTCGCCCCTGTACCCAAGGCCTCTCTCGGGCCGCCAGTCAACCAAGATGGCTACTACGTCGGCCACATCGCCGGCAACTTGTACTGGGTCACCGACTCGATCTACATCTCAATGTTCCTCTCGACCGCCGAGGGCGTGATCGTCGTCGACGCGCCGCCGACCATTGGCCAAAACCTGCTACGAGCGATCAGCGCCGTCACGCAGGTCACCGGCAGGTCGGCCAAGGTAACTCACTTCATCTACTCCCACTCCCACGGCGACCACAACGGGGCCGCGTCGATCTTCGGCCGCGATGTGGTGAGGATTGGTCACGTACAGTGCCGTGACCTGCTCGTCCGCGACAACGACCCCCACCGGCCGCCGCCGGACGTGACATTCGAAGACAACTACACTCTGACCGTCGGAGGTGAGCGTCTCGAACTGAACTACCACGGCCCCAATCACTCCCCTGACAATATCTTCATCTACGCGCCCGCCTATCACACGCTCATGCTCGTTGACGTGGTGTTCCCGGGGTGGGTGCCCTTCAAGGACCTCGCCGTCTCCCAGGACATTCCCGACTGGATCGCAGCGCACGAAATCGCCATGCGCTACCCCTGGAAGACGCTAGTCGCCGGCCATCTCGGGCGCTTGGGCACACGCCGGGACGTGGAAGTACAGCAGGCTTATATCAGCGACTTGCTGACCCAGGCCAGGGTCACGATGGCAAGCCTCAACCCGACGGCGCTGTTCGAGAAGTACGGCAACAACGCATGGGCGATCTTCCGTGTCTACCTCAACGAAGCATCCGCGCAAATAGCGGCCCCGGTCACCAAGAAGTACCTTGACACCCTGGGTGGGGCCGACGTCTTCACGACAGACAACGCGTTCACCATCTTTGAATTCTCGCTGCGCGAAGACGGCGGCGTCCTGGGGCCGTTCGGAATCCACCCCTAAATGCCAGCAAGACCGCCGGTGCCTGGCACGAAGGACAACACGAAAGGAACTGGTATGTCCGCACGCCGCAAGATCGGGAAGGCCGGGGCGTTGCTGCCGAACAGGCGGTGGCGCTGGTTACCAGGTGGGGACGTATCCGCCGTCATTGGTCAAGTCGGCTCCGGTGATGTTGCCTGCCTGGCTGCCGGCCAGGAACAGGACCAGGTCGGCAACCTCGCTCGGCTGCGTGAACCGGCCGGTAGGCATCTGGTTGATCGCCTGCCCGATCACGTCGTCGGGGCTGGCCTCGGTCGCGGTGCCGACGGTCTGTGCGACTCCGCGTGCCCTGAGCCACAAGTCGGTGGCGACGGGGCCGGGGCTGATGGCGTTGACTCGGATGCCGTGCCGTCCGGTCTCCTTAGACAGGGCCTTGCAGAAGGCCGCCAGGCCGGCCTTGGCGGAACTGTAGTCCAAGACTGCCGACTCGGGCAGTCGGCGTTGACCGACGAGATGCTGATGATCGTTCCTGACTTGGCCACGAGCATGGCCGGGAGCACGGCACGACAGGCGCGGACGGCCGTCATCAGGTTGAGGTTGATGGTGGCAAGCCAGTCCTCGTCGGTGATGCTCAGGAACCCGGCAGGCCGGGCCGGAGCGCCGCCGACATTGTTGACCAGGATGTCGACGCTGTCTCCCGCCTCGGCCACGAGCGCTGCCGGGCCTGCCGGGGCGGCCTGGTCCACCTCGGCGAACTGCACCTGGCCGTCCTTGACCAGTTCGTCCAAGTCCGCGGAGGAGCCGGTCGCCCCGGCGATCGCGCGGACTCCGCCGTCGGCTAGGGCGCGCACGACCGCTAGCCCGATTCCCCTGTTCCCGCCGGTGACGATGGGGGTCCGCCCGGCAAGTCCCAGATCCACGGCCGTCTCCCGTCCGGTAGGAACTTGTCGCTGGCGACGCTACCCAGCCAGGTCCGCGTCCAGCTTCAGTCAAGTGACTGAGCCGGTGCGCAGGCTACCGCAACCAGCGGATATTGCTGGGCACTGGGCACTAGGTGCCGCGGGGGGTTGCTTGCACTCCTGGCGATCCTCGCAGCCGTCCCGTTGCGCGGACGGCGTTCCGGAGAGCGCAACGCCACATGACCCCACGGCGCGGCCGATACGCGACGCACCCGCTTTGTCCTTTCATCCCGGAGCACTACCAGTCCCCGATCGCTCAAAGAGGAGCAACCATCATGACTGACCGCTTTGCCAGCAAGAGCGTTCTCGTAACCGGGGGCGGCAGCGGCATCGGACAGGCGATCGCCCTGGCCTTCGCCCAAGAGGGAGCGACCGTCGTGGTCGCCGGCCGGTCCGCCGGACCGCTGACGCGGACCGTGGACCTGATCTCGGAAAGCCGTGGCCGCGCGAAGGCAATCACGGCGGATATCACCCGGTCCGAAGATGTCGCCGCGCTCGTGGCGGATACCGTGGCCACCTACGGTGGTCTCGATGTCGCGATCAACAACGCGGGTATTATGACCGCCGTCGGCCCGGTCGGCGATATTGACGAAGACCAGTGGGCCGCGCTCGTCGCGGTCAACCTCACCGGCACCCTGCTGTCGATGAAACACGAAATCGCCCACATGCGCCGCAACGGCGGAGGCGTCATCGTCAACGTTTCGTCCTGCCTGGGTGCCCACATGCGCTTGGCGGGACTCGGAGCCTACGTAACAACGAAAGCAGCAATCAGCGCGCTGACCCGGAACGCCGCGGTGGACCACATCGGCGAAGGCATCCGAATCAACGCCGTCAGCCCGGGCCCGGTGGATACCCCGATGTCCTCCATGCCCGGCGAGACGCGGGCCGAACGCGACGCGCGGATACGAGGGCAGTTGCCACTCGGGCGCGTCGGCAGCCTCCACGAAGTCGCCACGGCAGTGCTGTACCTGGCCTCCCCGGAGGCCAGCTTCATCGTTGGGGCCGACCTGCTCGTTGACGGAGGGGCTACCGCCTGAAAAGCGGCTCACTACGCATCTGCGCGAAAGGTAGCTCACAAGTCGTGAACCCTTAGCTGCGGCTCTTCTCAGGGCAAGTCCTGTCGGCCGGGCAGCGCACGGCGTCTGGGCGCTCGCGCCCGATCCGTCGATCTTCCGCCGGCAGCTGGTCATCGACGTCATCGGGTCCTGACACCTGACTGCAGCCGCGAGCTCTCGGGCGGCTGAAGGCCATGAAAGTGCTGACCGAACAGGACAAGCGCAAGCTGCAGCCAACCGGGTCACAGTCCTGACCCTGGCCGAGATCACTTCCATCCTTCGCCTCACTGCGAAAGCAACGCCGACGGTGGCCGCCGCGCTGCAAGATCGAGTGACAGCGGACTGGTCGTTCTTGGGCTCCTGGCCGACTGCCGATCTGCCGGGTCCAGCACCTGCACGCCCTCGGAGACGCCTCGAAGCCGACTGCGGAGCCGAGTCCGCGCAGTCCGTAGCGGTCCGGTCGCGGTGACGCCGTTGCCGCCGAGCCACACCTCGGTGGCGACCGGGCCCGGGCTGACCGTGTTGACCCTGATCCCGTGCGGTCCGACTTCCTTGGACAGCGCCTGGGCGAACCCGGCGAGGGCGGCCTTGGCGGCGCCGTAGTCGAGTACGGCCGGATCAGGCAGCCGGGAGTTGACCGAACCGGTCATGACGATGGCCCCGGTTCCGGCGGCCCAGCATTCCCGGGGGTGCCGCCTGGGTGGCGAGGACCGCGGCCATCAGGTTCAGGGGTCAAGCTCGCGGCCCACTCGTTGTCGCTGATCGACAGGAAGCCGCCGGTCCGCGCCGGGCGCTGCGGACATTGTCCCGTGATCACACGGGCACCTCTGGCGGCCAGGTGCCGGGCCACGGCCAGCCTGATGCCCCCGCCCCTGGTGACCACGCGGTCCGTCCGGTCAGGTCTACGTCCACGCGGTCGCTCCGATCGTCTTGCGCTGTTGTTTACTCTACGGCCGGATTCAGCCGATGGTCCGGCTGCCGCTGGCTTGGCGCGGCAGCCGGACCGTGCCTGCGCTCGGTTATCGCAGGAACTGCAGGAGGATCCTGGTCATTTCGGCGGGGTGCTCTTCGTAGATCCAGTGGCCGGAGTCCGGTATTACGACACCGGTGACGTTGGTGGCGTACTGCCGGACCTGCGCCGCTTCTCCGCTGCCGAGGCTGGCGGAGGCGCCGATGGCGAGGACGGGCATGGTGAGCTTGGTCTTGCGATAGACGGCGTCGTTCTTGATGTCCTGTGGCAGCGTGGCGAACCACTCGATGCTGGCCCGCAGGTGCCCGGGCCGTGCCAGGAAGTGTGCGTATACCGCCATGTCGCACGCGGTGACGGCACCCTTCACCACCTCGATCGTCGGTATGAAGTCGGTTACCCACTGTTGTTCCCGGCCAGTGATGAGCTGCTCGGGCAGGCCGTCCGTCTCCGCGAACATGCCGAACCACCACAGCCCGGGGCCGTTCGCGGTGAGGGCGGGGTATGAGTAGATGCCCGGGTCCGGGATGGGCGCCTCGCTGAGCACGAGCTTGACGACGTCGCGGGGATGGGCGGCGGCGTAGGAGTAGGCGACCATGGTGCCGATGTCGTGGCCGGCGATCCTGAGGTTGCGGCTAAGGCCGAGCTTGACCATGAGCCGGTAGATGTCGGCGGCCATCGCCTTTTTGGTGTAGTCGGCGGCGGCGCTGGGAGCGTCGCTGAGCCCGGCACCGGGAAGGTCCGGCGCGACCACGGTGTAGTGCTGGGCGAGCGCGGGCAGGATGTCGTCCCACGAGTACCACGTCTGCGGGTAGCCGTGCAGCAGCAGCAGGGTCGGCCCGTGGCCGCCGCGCACGTAGTTGATGCCGATGCCGCCGACCTGGACCTTGTGCTCGGTGAATCCGCTTGGCGGGGACGGGTTGAGGGAGCAGGTCGCCTGGCTGGCAGCCGGGGCTGCGCCGGCTTGGGCGGATACTGCCGGGACGGTGATTCCGATCGCCGCGGCCAGCGCGAGCGGCACGAGGATCTTGGGCCTGAAGAAGGCCTGGCGGTGCTTCACGAAGGGCTCCAGTTGAGTGGGTCAGCCGACGGTGTCGGCTGCTTGGATGATGGTTCTAGCCACTGCGCAGGGATCGGATATCAGCGACAAGTGCCCGGCGTCGATCTCGGTGATGTGCGACTTCGCCCGCTCGGCCATGAACAGTTGCTCGGCGAGGGGGATGACATGGTCGGCGGTGCCGATGACTGACCATGAGGGGATCGTCTGCCACGCGGGCGGGCCGGATGGCGTCGATGCGGCGCTGTACGCCAGCGGTCGCTGGGTGGCGGCGAGGACGGCTGCCTCACTGGCGGGCAGGCCGTTGGCGAAGCACTCGGCGAAGCCGGGGTAGGACCCGTCCGGTGCGGTCTTGAGGTACAGGTCGACATCCCCTGCGGGGGCACCGGGGTAGGGGACGGCCGTGAAGGTATCCGCTGGGTTCCCGGCGAGGCACGATCCCGGCTGTGCAGCGATGAGCTGCAGCAGCGTCTCGCCCTGCGCGGGGATGAAGGCATCGACGTAGACAAGGGCCTTGACGTTGGGGTCGCCCCCGGCGGCATTGGTGATGACGGCACCGCCGTAGGAATGGCCGACCAGGATGACTGGCCCGGTAATGGTGCGGAGGTAGTCAGTCAGGGTGGTGGAGTCGTAGGTGAGGCCCTGCAGCGGGTCGGGCGGGGCGTCCACGGTGTATCCGGCCTGCTGGAGCAGGCGGATCACGCCGGTCCAGCTGGATGCATCAGCCCACGCGCCGTGCTCGAGCACGATGGTGGGCTTCGGCCCCGACGCTCCCTGGTGGGCCACCCGAGTCTGGGCCGACGCTCCTCGGCTGACCGTCAGGAGCGGAACGGCGATGGCGGTGACTACCGCGATGGCCGCGACGACAGCGCGCAGTCTCGCGGGTTGAGCGGCGTAGTGGAGTTTCATTGGCCGGCCTTTCTGGCGCCTGTCTGAGTTGCGGATTGCCCAGCCGGCCGTTGCCTCACGCGGGGTCGGCCTGGGTGACTGCGACGTTACGGACGCTGGCGTTGCCGCCGCTTGGGGCATATGACTGAACCCGCAGGGCCTGGCCCGGCTCGACGAACCGGTATCGGTCAGTCCTGACATGTGTTGTCGAGTTCGCGGAGCGCCTGGGATTTCAGTCCGTCTCGCGCCACGTGCCACTGGCGTTGTTCCTCCGAGTCGGCAGCGGCTTCGGCTACCGCGCGGGCTTGGATCGCGCCGGATGGCGCGGGCTGGTGGTAGGCGCCGTAGCGCGCGACTGGGGACCAGGCTGGCTCGATCGGCGGGAGGGGAACGGCCAGGCCTTCGTGTTCGGCTGCGGCGTAGACGATCTTCCCGCCGGTGATGGTGAGCACCGACTCGATGCGGGAGATGTCCTCGGCCGGGACGGTGAAGTAGTCATCGGAGAGGATGGCCAGGTCGGCGAGGTAGCCTTCGGCGAGCATGCCCTTGTGGTCGGCTTCGCCAGTGAGCTCGGCCCCGGCCCTGGTGTACAGCCGCAGCGCGGTTTCCCGGTCCAGTAGGTTGTCGGGGCCGTAGAGCTGCAGGCCGCCGACGGTCCGGCCGAGGACCAGCCATTGCAGGGCAGCCCACGGGTTGTAGGTGGAGACCCGCGGCGCGTCGGTGCCGGCGGCCACCGTCACCCCGCGAGCCAGCATGCCCTTGACCGGCGGGGCCTGGGCGGCGCGCTCGCGCCCGTGGCGCTCGGTGAAGGCGCGGCCCTGGTAGGCCATCCGGTGCTGGACGGAGATGGCGCCGCCCAGCGCGGCGACCCGGTCGATGCTCTCCGGTGAGATGGTCTCGGCGTGATCGAGGATCCACCGCACGCCGCCGGGGAACGCGCCGGTCCGTTCCAGCACGGCCAGGTCCATGCGGATGGTCTCGTCGTAGGTGGCGTGCAGCCGGAACGGCCAGCTATGTTCGGCCAGCAGCCGGACTGCGGCCTCCAGATCCGCGGCGGCCCGCGGCGGGAGCTCGGGACGCGGCTCGGCGAAGTTCTCGAAGTCGATCGCAGACGCGACCAGGCTCTCGCCCGCGCCGTTCAGGCGCAGCCAGTCATCGCCGTCGCCGGGCCGCACGCTGGCGATCCAGCGCCTGATGTCGTCCAGTTCCTGCCCGGGTACCTGGGGGAACAGATGGTAGGCCAGCCGGACGGACAGTTCACCATGCTCAGCGAGCCGCATGACGGCTGCGTAGTGCTCGGGGAAGGACTGGAACCCGCCCGCCGCGTCGATCACCGAGGTCAGCCCGAACCGGTTCAGCTCGTGCAGGAAGTGCCGGGTCGACTCGAGCTGGCCCTCTTCGCTGAGCACGGGCGCCTTGCCGATCGTGGCGTACAGCAGGTTCGCGGCGGGCGCGGCCAGCAGCAGGCCGGTGGGTTCCCCGCTGTAGTCGCGGACGATCTGCCCACCGGGCACCTCGGCGGTGCCGCGGGTGTACCCGGCCGCCCGCAGCGCGGCGCGGTTCAGCAGGGCCGACTGGTACAGGTGGGTAATCATCACCGGGGTGTCGGGCGCGACGGCGTTCAGCTCGCTGATCGTGGGCAGCCGCTGTTCGGCGAACTGCTCCTTGCTCCACCCCCCGACAACCCGCACCCATTGGCCGGGTGGGGTAACGCTGGCCTGGTCGCGGAGCATCGCCAGCGCCTGGCGCAGCGATCGCACACCGTCCCAGCGCAGCTCCAGCAGGTAGTGCAGCCCGGTCCTGATCACGTGGATGTGCGAGTCGATCAGGCCGGGAATGACCCGTCGGCCCATCGCGTCGATGACGCGGGTGGCCTCGGTGACGTGCCGGGCCACGCCCCAGTCGTCGCCGACGGCCAGCACCGCGCCGTCGCGGACCGCCAGCGCGCCCGCGTACGGGCGGCCGGGATCCCCGGTGTAGATGCGGCCGTTGCGCACCACGAGGTCGGCGGGATCATCGACCCGGTCGGCCGGGCCCAGCCCGGCCACCGGCATCGACGTCCAGCCATGGTCAGTGAAGGTGATCGGAGTTACCATACGGTCACCGTAGAAACCGACATCAAGTGACGGCTTCAGTCAGACGACTGCGTGTGGGCGAGCCTCCGCGATCCAACCGAGGGCCGCCGAAGTAACGTGACGCAAGCTCCCAGGCCGCCGCGACCATAGTGTATGAGCCAGCCGAGGTCGCGGAGGGCAGATGAGTGGAAGCAAGGCAAAGGTGCGCTTGCCGCCTCCCAGCCTGCTGGGGCGGGACCGGGAACTGAGTGCCCTGAGCGGGCTCATCGGCGAGGTAGGCGAGCAGGGCGGATGTCTGGTCGTGTCCGGCGAGCCGGGCGTAGGAAAGTCCGCACTGCTGCGGGCCGCGGTCGGATATGGCCGCGCCGCAGGGCTCCAGATCCTGCGGAGCACGGGCGTCGAGTGCGAAGCGCATCTCCCGTACGCCGGCCTGCATCAGCTACTCCGGCCTGTGCGCTGCCTGGAGGCAGGGCTCCCCGACGGTCAGCGGCGTGCGCTTAGCTCGGCTTTCGGCGGCCGGGTGTACGCCGGGGCCGAGTCACCGCCCGAGCACTTCATGATCGCGCTGGCCACGCTGAACCTCCTGGCGGACGCTGCGGCCAGGGCGCCCGTCCTGATGGTGGTTGACGACGCGCAGTGGCTGGACCGGCCGACGCAGGAGGCATTGCTGTTTACGGCCCGGCGGATTGACGCCGATCCGATCGTCATGGTCGTCGGCACCCGTACCGGCGAGGGTACCGCCTTCGCGTCAGCCGACCTGACCGAGCTAGACGTTGGCGGTCTCGACGATTCCAGCGCCCGGGTCCTGCTGGCAAGGCATGCAAGCGACCTCAGTTCAGCCGATCGGGAACGAATCCTGAAGGCGGCACAGGGCAACGCGCTGGCACTGATCGAGTTGCCGGCGGCGCTGCGCGCGGCAGCGGCGGTCGGCCAGGATTTGCCGCCTCCCGTCCTTCCGCTGACGATCAGGCTGAAACGTGCCTTCGCGGCCCGCCTGGCCGGGCTGCCGCAGTCGGCCAGGGATGCGGTCCTCACAGCCGCTGTGGACTCCGCTGACGATCTGCCCGAGATCCTTGCGGCCGCGTCGGCCTTGTCCGGCCGACGAATCAGCGCCGCGATGATGGCGCCCGCCGCCGAAATCGGGCTCATCCGGTTCGATGGTCTGCATGTGAGCTTCCGGCACCCGCTGGTCCGCTCCGCCGTTTTGCAGGCCGAGACCCCCACCCGGCTTCATGACGCGCACATGGCCGTAGCCGGCGTCGTCGCGGACGATCCCCAGCGCCACGCCTGGCACCGTTCCCAGGCGATCACGGGCCCCGACGACGAGGTGGCGGACGAGCTAGAAGCCAGCTCCCTCATGTCGCTGCGCCGTGGTTCGGCAACGGAGGCGATCTGGGCTCTGAAGCGGTCCGCGCAGCTCACGACTGACTCGGCGACCCGGGGCCACCGGCTGCTGCTCGCCGCTGAGCACGCCTTTGGCTTGGGCCGGGCCGATCTTGTGGACGAGCTGCTGGACAGGGCGGCCCGGACCCGGCTGTCCCGGCTCGACCTGGTCCGGATGGAGTGGCTGCGGGAGATCTTCCATGACGGCGTGCCTGGGGATCCGGCCAGGATTTTCCAGCTGTGCGAGATGGCCGGCGAGTCACTCGAAGTCGGCGATCGCGGGCTCGCGCTCAACCTGCTGCTGGGCGCGGCGCTGCGGTGCTGGTGGTCTAACCCCGGCCCCACGGCTCGGGTCATGGTCGCGGCCAGCGCCGGGCAGCTCGGCGGCATGGACCATGACCCGAGGCACATAGCCGTCCTAGGCGTAGCCGACCCGCTGAGGCACGGCAGGGTGGTGATCGAGCGCTTGCGAGGCGTAGTGCTGGAGACCGTGTCTGATCCGGGCGGGCTGTGGCTGCTGGGCATGGCAGCGCATGCCGTCGGGGATCCAGTGCGCGCGGCGGACTTCCTCGCCCGCGCGGAGTCGAGGCTTCGCGACGACGGCAGGCTCGGGCTGCTCTCGCAGGTGCTCACCCTGCAGGCCCATGACAACATGGAGCTGGGCGACTGGGGCCGGGCGAGGGCCGCATTGGAGGAGGGCCGCCGCCTCGCGGTGGAGACGGGCCAGTCGATCTGGGACACCGGGACTCTGACGCTGACAGCGATCATGGCCGGGCTGCATGGCGACAGTGAGCGAGCGCTGTTGGTGGCCTCCGAGGCGGAGCAGGCGGCGAACGGCCGCCGACTCAACGACCTGCTGTGCTGCGTCCAGCTTGCCCGCGGTATCGGGCTCGTCGCCGCCGGCGAGTACAGCCAGGCATACGATGCGCTGAGCCGTATTTTCGACCCCGCTGACCCGGCCTTCCACCCGACCGAACGCTTCCATGGCGTCATGTTCCTCGCCGAAGCGGCCCTCCACGCTGGGCGGTCTGGGGAAGGGAGCGCGGTCGTCGCGGCACTCGAGGGAGACGCGAGCGCGACGAACTCGGCCACCTTGCACCGGCAAATGTCGTACGCACGGGCGGTACTAGCGGACGAGCGCGACGCGGAGAAACTGTTCCGCGACGCCCTGCAGGCGGACCTCGCGCGCTGGCCATGGCTGCTGGCCAGGATAGAACTCGCTTACGGGATCTGGCTGCGGCGGCATCGCAGAGCGACTGAATCGCGCCAGCACCTGCGGTCCGCCCAGGCACGGTTCGACCTGATGGGCGCCCGCACCTGGGCCGAGCAGGCCCGCGCCGAACTGCACGCGGCGGGCCTGCGCCCGGCACCTGCGGCCGCCGGGCTCGGCGTGCTATCCGCACAGGAACTGCAGATCGCCAGGCTTGCCGCCCAGGGCCTGTCCAACCGGGAAATCGGGGCGCGCCTCTACCTCTCGCATCGGACCGTCGGCTCGCACCTGTACCGCATTTTCCCGAAGCTAGGGATCAGCACGCGCACCGAACTGGCCTCATGGTTGTACGGTGCGCGGTGACCAGAGCCTGCGCCGCGCCATATCCCTCGACGGGCGACGTGACGATAATGAGTGCGTGATTGTCACGTACTATCCCGCCGGCCGGCATCTCTTGGATATCGCGACGGCGGCCAAAGGCCCTGGGCGGGCCGATGAGTAACCCCGGCCCCGCTTCGCCGTTCCTCGTCGGCCGGGACGCCGAACTCGCGCAGATCGAGTCGGCCGTGGACGGCGTGCCGCAGCAGGGCGGCACCGTGCGGATCGCGGGCAACCCTGGAGCCGGCAAGAGCGCCCTGCTGCGAGCCGGAACGGAGCTGGCCACCGCGCGGGGATACACCGCGCTCACCGTCCGCGCGGCCGAGGGGGAAGCCCACCTGACGTTCGCGGCCCTGTACCAGCTGCTGCGACCGCTTCTGGGGCAGATCGACGAATTGCCGCCCGGGCATCGCGCCGCTCTCAAGAGCGCCTTCGGCCTGGCCGAACCCATCCTTGCCGCGGAAAATCAGTTCTTCATCGCCCTGGCGGCACTGGAACTGATCGCGGACGCCGCCGCCCGCAACCCCGTCTTCATTGGCGTCGACGACCTGTCGTGGCTGGACGAGGCCAGCCGCGACGCCATCGAGTTCATCTCCCGGCGCATCACCGACGAGCGGGTCGTGATGGTTACCACGTGCCGGCTCAACCAGCCGCCTGAGAGCGCATTCGGCTCCGTGCTGATCTGGCTTAACCCTCTCGACGCCGCCGCTTCGCGCGAACTGCTGCGTCACGCGGCTCCCGACCTGCCGTGGGTGGATCAGGCCCGGGTCCTCCAGGCGGCGTCCGGGAATCCGCTCGCCCTGCTCGAGCTCGCGAAGGTCGTCGGGCGGGCGGGCGAGTCGTCTGTCTTCGCGCCGATCCCGCTCACCCAACGGCTCGAGCGGTCTTTCGCGGTGCAGCTCGACGACCTGGACCCGGAGGTGCGGACGGCGCTCCTTGTCGCCGCGGTTCAGGACAGCGATCGCCTGCCGGAGACGTACGCGGCCCTCGCCCAGCTGGACGGCGATCACGATGCCAGCGTCGACCTGCGCAAGGCCGCGCGTCTGGGGATGCTGGTCATCGAAGGCGAGACCTTCCGGTTCCGCCATCCGCTGGTCCGGTCGGCGATCACGCAGTCAGCCGCCCCCGCAGAGCGAAGGGCGGCCCACCGGGCACTGGCCGCCGCGCTTAGCGCCGATCCCGACCGCGCCGTCTGGCACCGGGCGCTTGCGGCCCCAGGTCCGCAAGAGTCCCTGGCGGCCGACCTGGACGCGGGGGCGGCCAGGGCGACCGCCCGCGGCGCCCCCGGCCTGGCGGAAGAATGGCTGAAGCGGGCGGCCGAGCTGTCCGAGGACGACCGTCATCGCGGTAACCGGCTGCTGCGCGCGGCCGAGCTGGCCTTCGAGCTCGGGCACCACGAGACCGTCTCCGAGCTGATGGCGCGGGCCCGCAACCTTGCGCTCGACCCGGCCGACTACGCTCGCATCGCCGGGCTCGAGGGGGCGTTCGACGACGGAGTTCCCGGCGACGAGGACACGGTCAATCGGCTGGTGGAGGCTGCGCACCGGGCACGCGAAGGCGGCGAGGAGGGACTCGCCGCGTCGCTGCTGCTCGGCGCCTCCAACTCGTGCTACTGGGGTGCCGCGGACGAGCGCCTGCGGTCACGCGTCCGGGCCGGCATCGACGCGCTCAGTCTGGATATCGCCGACCCGCGGGTCATGGTCCTGCACGCCGAGATCGACCCGTTCCTGTGGGGGACGCGCCTGGTCGACCAGCTCAAGCAGTGGGCGTCGTGCGAGATCGCCGATGTCGGCATGCTCGGGGCGCTGGCGCGTACCGCGTTCGTCGTCGGCGACTTCGACACCGGCCTGGCCTTCGCGACGCGGGCCGCCGACTCGCTTCGTCGGCAGGGTCGCATCGCGATGCTCACCTGGGCTCTCGCCCTCGAGGCGTTCACGTCGCTGTACCTCGGCCGGTGGGACGTCACGCTCGTGGCGTGCGACGAGGCGTACCGGTTCGGCTTCGAGACCCGCCAGCCGGTGTGGGCGGCGTGCGCCCGGCTGGGGCAGGGCAACCTCGCCGGGCTGCACGGGGACGCCGACCGCGCGCTTGACATCGCGACCGAGGTCGAAAAAGACGCGATCAAGGCCGACAACCGCGCGCTGCTGAACGGGGTTCAGCTCGTCCGGGGACTCGCGGCTCTCGGTGACGGGCAGCCGGGCGACGCGGTTGACCAGCTCGTGCGCATGGCCGATCCCGATGATGTCGCCTACCAGTATCCCCAGTGCGCGTGGGCCATCGACTATCTGGCCGAGGCGGCCGCGCTCAGCGGCCGCCGCGATGAGGTACTGGAACCGCTCTGGCGCATCGGCGAGCTGGCCGGCCGCACCACCGCGTCCGGGGTGGTGCGGGCGCTCGCGTACGCCCGGGCGGTCCTGGCTGACGACGACGACGCGGAAGCGCTGTTCGCCGCGGCGGGCCGACTCAGGGCCGACGCCCCGCCGTGGTACAGGGCTCGGGTCGACCTGGCCTATGGGTCCTGGCTCCGCCGGCAACGGCGGGTCGCGGAGTCACGCCGGCCGCTCACCTCCGCCCAGGCCGTCTTCGATGCCCTGGGGGCTGCCGCCTGGTCGGCGCGGGCGATCCAGGAACTGGCCGCCACCGGGCGGCGGGCCCGGCAGCACGAGCCGGACGCCTGGTCAAAGCTGTCGGCGCAGGAACTGCAAGTCGCCCAGCTAGCCGCGCAGGGGCTCACCAACCGGGAAATCGGCGAGCGGCTGTACCTTTCGCACCGCACCGTGAGCTCGCATCTCTACCGGGTGTTCCCCAAGCTCGGCGTCCGGTCGAGGTCACAACTGCACCTGGCACTTGACGCCAGCGCCGACTCCGGGGCGGACGACGCTCCCTAATCGGACCCTAATCGGACGCGGCCAGCGGCCCAGGTCCCGGAAGGCAGTCGTTTAACGCAAGCGCCGCAAAGCCCCTGTGCGGGACTGTAATGACGGTACATGTGCTGGAGCCGACCGCATGCGAGGGGCCATGACCGCTGCCGGTTCGCCAGACGGCTACGCACCGACCCCGGCTACCTCGCTGGGTCCCGCGCTGAACGCCGACGGCTACTTCGTCTCGAACATCGCCGGCAGTCTATACTGGGTGACCGACTCGGTCTACCAATGCATGTTCCTGACCACGGAGACCGGAGTTGTCCTGGTCGACGCGCCGCCGAGCATCGGACACCGCCTCAGCCGGGCAATCTGCGAAGCCACCGCGATGAGCGGAAGACCGAGCAGGGTCACCCATCTCGTCTACTCCCACTCACATGCCGATCACATCGGCGCCGCATCGATCTTCGGTGCGGACGTGGAGCGGCTTGGGCACGCCGAAACCGGGCGGCTGCTCAGGCGGGACGGCGACCTGCGCAGGCCGTCGCCGACCATCACGTTCACCGACGAGTACACCTTGACCGTCGGCGGCGAGCGGCTCGAGCTCTCCTTCCGGGGCCCGAACCACTCGGCTGACAACATCTTCGTATTCGCGCCCGACTACGCGACGCTCATGCTGGTAGATGTCATCTACCCGGGTTGGGTGCCCTTCCGCAGCCTCGGTCTCTCGCAAGATGTTCCCGGCTGGTTCCACGCGCACGACCAGGCCCTCGAGTACCCGTTCAGCACGCTGGTCGGCGGCCACCTGGGCCGCCTCGGCACCAGGGGCGACGTGATCATCCAGAAGAGCTACCTAGCGGACCTCAGCGACAGCACGCGCGCCGCGGCGACGGCCGTCGACCCCGCGCCGCTTCACGACGTATTCGGGCCGAACACGTGGGCCGGGTGCGAGAGGTACACGGAGCTGGTCTGCGCGAGGGCGGCGCGGCCGGTGATCGCGAAGTACGCCAGGCATCTCGCCGGGGCGGAGGCATACACCGGGCTGCACGCCGCCGCGATGCTGGACACTCTCCGCCGGGACCGCGGTGAATTCGGCTTGTTCGGCCTCAGGTGGTAATTCCGGACTCCTCTCCGAGAACGCGACGAGGGCAAAGGCGACCTGCCCTGGCTGCTGCTGAGTCACCCAGTAGCCTGAGGGCGCGATCTCGACCACCTAGTGCCTGGACGAGATCCGGATGGCCTGGGCGGTCGTCGGCGCGAGTACGTGTGGCTCGGCCAGCGCGAGGTAGGGATGTCGAGGGGTCGCCTAAGCCACATTTGGTTCGTCGGTGATGTCCTGGGGAACGCCCGGAACCAGCTCAGCGCCGCGCTCAGCGCGCCGGGAGCGGAGTAGGCCCGCAGGTAAGCCTTCCTGTCTGCCGCGCTGACGCCGGACGCGTCGTGGTTCTAACCCAGGGTCGTGACGGTCGAAGAACTGCCCCAGCAGCTTCCTACGATCATGCCATCGGGCAGGTCCCCGATCTCCTCGGCGCCCTGATCGGCAAGAGCCTGGTCCAGTTCGGCGACAGCGCAACCCAGCCCGGCCGGTACCGGATGCTGGAGACCGTCCGGGGCGGCCGAGCGGCTGGCGGCGCTCGACCCCTGGGAGTCCGTCGCCGTCCGGGTGGCCCACCGGGACTACTACCTGGCCCTGGCCAAGGAGGCCGCCCCGCGTCTGGTCGCGACCGGTCAGGCCGAGTGGCTGGACCGGCTGGACGCCGACCCGGGCCACCTGCGGGCCGCGACCGCCTTCACCCTGACGCGGGCCGGTCCCGAGCCGGGCCCGCGCCTGGCGGCAGCGCTGCGGTTCTACTGGCTGGGTCGCGGCCAGTGGGCGATGGTAATCGACATGCTGCGGGCGCTGCTCGACTCGCCGGGGACGCAGGCGGCGACCGAACTGCGGGACAGGGCCCTGGGCACGCTCGCGCGCCTGCTTGACCGGGCCGAAGGTCCCATGGATGCCCTGCCCTATCTCGAGGAGGCGATGGCCATCGCCTCCGCCACCGGAAGCGATGGCCTACCCAACCTGCTCGATATGCGTGCCTGGCAGCTGGTGACCCTGGGCCAGCAGGACGCGGTCCGGTCGATGATCCAGCGTGGCCTCGACCTGGCCCTCGCCAGGGAGACCTCCATGTGATCGCGGGCCTGCTCAACACCCGGTCTTACGCGGAGCTCAAGGTCGGGGACTACGCCGCCGCGATCCGCGACCAGGCCGAGGCCGTGCGGCTCAGCCGAGAGCAGGGTGATCTGATACAGCTGTCGCCGTACCTTGGCAACCTGGGCATGCTTGATGTGTTCGCGGGCGACCTGGGCGCTGCCCGCAGGCACATGGCCGAGGCCCTCAACATCTCGCGCGCGATCAACGACCGCGCTGGCACAGTCCAGGAGACCCTGCGCTTCGGCCTGGCCAAGTACCTGGGCGGCGCGCTTGACGCGGCCGCGGCGTTGTTCGCCTGGGAGGCGGTGGAACTCGAGATGGCCGACCGGGACCGGCAGCGGCTCCGCGCGGTCATGGGCGACGCGGCCTTCGAGGACGAGTACGCGGCGGGCACCGCTCTCGCCCCCGGGCAGGTAGTCGCGATGCACCGATCTCCCGCGAGCTGAGAGGCGAAGCCCCGGACCGTTCGGGAAAATCAAGATCTTTATATCGAACGGACCCGTGCGCTGCCTCTTAGCCAGCCGACTTCGGTCGCCCTTGCCGTACCTAACCGGTATCTCTAGCAGTCAGTGAAGCAGACGGCCATCTCCAGCCGTAGAACTCAGTGGCATGGATCACTTGGCCTGCCGCTGCGCGCCTACCTGCGGAAGGCTACAACGACATGACGCTGACGACGTTGCCGGGCGGGAGCCCAGTGCCGCCAGAGCGTGAAAGCGCGAATAGCCGTGTGTCAGCTCTCAATGCCGAACTGCGGGTCGCGCTGACCGAGCTGGCCAGGACACCGCGTTTGCTGGTCGCTTGTGACTACGACGGGACGCTCGCTCCGATTACCGGCGACATTTGGTCGGCCTGGCTGCTGCCAGA
>Ga0335072_10000820_pt1 | contig 54751 bp, 41 predicted proteins | sample Lox_Sample_21_FD_206725 | JGI IMG/M metagenome (GOLD analysis project Ga0335072, IMG submission 206725) | Soil microbial communities from Loxahatchee National Wildlife Refuge, Florida, United States - Lox_Sample_2.1 | ecosystem: Environmental > Terrestrial > Soil > Wetlands | place: USA...
TGTCGCGCCGCTTCCGGTTTTGGTTTCAGCATAGGACGATGCACTGCCTTCGGTGCTCTTGCCCATAATTCGGCGCCCCAGCTCCAGGCCAAAGTCCCGTCTCCATTTGAGGTCCGCATGTGTCTCCTCCAGGAAGAGCAGTCCAATCATGATTCCCACGGCCAACACACCAACGCAGACCAAATTTGGTAGCAGAAATGGATACCTTGCGAAGATTGTGTCTCGACGAAACAGCCATGGGTATGCTTCGCAAGGTGTTGCAAGCGCTCCGCCCATCGCAGGTCCTATTATCGAGCCAAGACACCAGACGAACGGCATGATGGAATAAGCTCTGGGTTGATGCTCCTTGGACGTGACCAGTTCGGCAACGGTTGTCTGAAGCACTCCCACATTACCGTTTAGCAGGCCTCCCAAGGCGCGTGCAACTATAGCAGCTGGTAAGCTGGTGGCAAACCCGAATGACACCATGCTCAAGGCAGTGCCAATAAGGCCCATGATTAGCACCGGTTTTCTTCCAATTTTATCACTGATGCGCCCCCAGATTACGCCCGTTGAGAACTCGGCAAAGGCGAACGATGTGATCAGCATGCCCGCATACGTGGATGTTTGGGTGCTGTCGCTCGTAATGTCGAATGTTTCAATCATGCGGTAAGCATAGGGGAATATGGACATAAACGCAATAGGTTCGCATATTCGGCATAGTGCTGTGAATTCAATCCATCAGTAATGGGCGAAATAGCCCTGCACACAGCAGGGGTTGATGTCATGGCAATGTTGACTGGCTACTTACCAAGCACGAAAAGCTGCTGCGTCGGGAAACTGTCTCGACTTTCGTTTGGCCGCAAATGGCGCTCATATGCGCCAGAGAGGAAAGTCCACATCATGCCAGGTTTGAAAGAGAGGAAGAGGCGGGGCGGTAAAGTGAGGGGTGGGAAGCGGCGGGAAAGGAGAGGGAGAGAAAAGGTAGGCAGAGGGAAAAGGGCTTTTCAGAACCCACGACTGTTGAAATCAGAACATGCTTCGGAGTCATGCAGGGAAGAAAAAGACGCTGCAAGAACAATTCACAAGCGAGATACCCACCCGGTGACAGATCGTGGCGTAGGGCAATTTGAGATCGCCTAAGAGTCGGATGCGCCATGGCATCTTGCAGGGAGGGCGCCCGGTCAATAGTTGTCATGGTGCAGTTGTAGTTCAGTTTCAAGGCGCACCGTCGACGCGATCCCGGTTCCGCCGTGAACGGTCTCATCATTTCACTTGGTATTATTGGGATCGACTAGATGCTTTGAGTTTGGACATGGGGGCCATGGCTTGCCATGCGGTGTGCAGGGAAGATCCACCGCAGCCAGCATCGCGCACTCCATGCCCCAAAAGTTACCAAAACAGTGGTACCGCGGTTTTACCTTATCGATTAAAGGGCTGGGCGTAGATCAGCGATCGCTTTCTGATTTGCTCTGCGTCCCCCATTTTCCCCTGACCAACAACGCTAAGGGAAGCAAGTCTCGGAAGACCGGTGCGAACCAACTTCTCTCACTGGCAATCGAGCGGACTGTAGAAACCTGACTGCTGACCGGTTGCCCGCCGACTGTATGGCACTTCGGGTTGGTGGCACAAAGGAGGGGCCAGACTCGCACTGACACGTTCCTTGGCTGAGGTGTAGGGCGGTATGACGTTTGGAATGCGGTGTGAGAGCGTCATGATGTTGAAGGCAAAGGCTAGGGGATCTCCGAATAGACTGGGAATCGCGGAAAAGGTTTGAGGCAAGGTCGAGCCAATCCTCGGCATCGATGTAAGCGATCCACTGCAGGAAATCCAAAGACGCAAGCCTACGCAAGCCTGGGGTATGGTGATTCCAGCCGCTGCGTTGGCGACAGGGTGGAGAACGCCAGGCCTTGTGACCGTTGACATTCTGGGCGCATGCCACGAGGCAGCCCAGCTGCTGAGGGTGGCGAAATGGGAAATAAGGAAGAAGCTGAGGAAGTTTCACGGCCCCTGAACTAAAAGTGGAAGAGGCATAGGGCGGGTCTAGCAGCGGAGAGGTAGCCCACCTGCTTAGGGAGCATCCCGGGGATCCGGTTCGCCTTGTGCCAAAGGGGAAGCGGGAAGGCGCTGCTAGCTGCAAGGCCCGACTAATCGGATCTTCATTTTCCGAAAAGTTCTAGCATGGGGATCTACTAAACTCTGCAGCGCCGAGCTCTTCCAGTCTTACGAGTAATGAGTTCTATTAAGACAATCAACGTATCAAAGAGTAACGAGCATTGAAAATGTAAATGGCCTGCTCCTGTTGCGGAGCTCAAAATCCGGAGCGAGAGCCGCGGCCCGGGAAGGGGGGGGGAAATAGGCATTAGGCATTGTTGGGGGGATACAGCCAACCCAATCCGGTAGGCCGTGTCGCGTGTACTGGGACTGGACTGTCGGAAACTCAATCGCCAGTCAGCCCCCCCCCCAGAGCACACAACGGTAAGATTTGGATGGTGAGGCCAACACCAGCAAGACCTAGCTTAGGGTGTAGTAAAGTGCTCTCCACCCAGGCGCCTTATTGTTTCCTCTCCCCAGTGAGGTAGGCTAAAGAGGCGGTGAAGTGGACGCGAAGCAGAGATGGCCGTTATCCTAATAGTTTGAGCAACATCAAGCCCCATCCCCTGCGATTGAACCAACGGCCTTGCAACACGACGACTCTGTGTCAACTAACTTGCCTTCATCTCCATGTGTTGCCTGTCCTGCGCATGCCGTAACATCGCTCAAACTTAACATCGCGGAGGCCGACATGCAGCAAGGCGTCAGAAAGCTCCATCACCGCGACCAATGTTTGCCTTCCCGAGCGCGGGGGCGAAACAGGGCTTCTCAGCAGGGGAGGGGAGCTCGCGGCAAGCCGGATCTGTTAGACACCAAATTGCATTTACACTACGCAAACCTTGTCAATCATCGGTCACGTTTGGTAACAAGGGCAGCGTTTTGCCCCTCCTCGCTTTTCCCGCTTCCGCAGAAGTACATCTTGGTGTGTAATTGGCCCCTGCAAACCTTGCATGCCACCCTTGAGACCGATGTAAACCTAGATTTGTTTGCCAAAAAGTCCCACAGCCAACGTCACCAAGACGCTCGTCAGGGCTCAAAAATGGCGCATTTCTTTCCCTGCTCGTCTTCGGACGCCTCGCCTACCGTGGAAATCATCCGCGGGCGTCACAGGGTTGCACCTTGCTCAAGGCGTCGCATCATCTAAGATTCACGTCCTCCGGTTGCAGACTTGCAATAGGGTCGATGGCGTTCCAGGCACTACATGATCCTTATGATTGACTTCTCCCCGTAAAAGCCCAACTTCAGCCGTCCTAATTGCAAGAGGGTGATAGTCGCCTGCATGACAAACCAATGGTACCGGTCTCGTGACGACAAGTTATTCTGGCCCAATACTCCAGATTTGGCTCATGCTTGGTGCACTGCCACCAACGCAGCTCTCCATGCACTTCCAGCTGCAGATCGCACCACAAGCCTTTTGCGAAACCAAAGCCGCGGATATGGTGGCTGCTGCTGCTCGGTTCCGAAGGCTTTTCTCCAGTCGTTAGTCGGTAGGCCAGATGCTGACTCTACTGCCTCAACAGGCCAAAGCAGGCTCGATTCGCGACAGACACGCTTGATCGCAAAAAAAAAAAAGCCCTTCCTACGGTTTCTACTCGAACATTGGCGGTGAGTAATTTCGGCACGGAGTAGATTTACTTGTAGAATCATGAGCCTGGTTGATCCTCGGCATTTCCTCGTATTCAACGTTATTGGGCTTGCAGATGCAGTCCTAGATTAGGTCCACACGGGAAGCCTGAATCATATGTGGCCCCCTAAGCTGGCTAGTTTCGAGGTCATGTCTTGCCTTGAATAACGGCCTCGATGCAAATTTCATTCTCGCTTACTGAGTCATGACCTAGTCGATAGGGCAGTCAGATTTGACATGGAAGCGAAGTACCCCACAATCCATTAAAAAGGGCGAATCTGCGAGGTGACCTGCAGCAGCTCTGCATGGATACGATGATGATTTTCCGTGCAGTGCATACTCCCTATTTTCGGATCCAAAACGAGAGGACATGGTCCCCGCCCCACCTGACCCTGCGGTGATTGGTACTCTTCAGATCGAGGCCTAAGATCATCAGCTCTTCCTCAAAGTAGGTTTCAGCTTCTTTGATGCTCTAACAGTAATGACAAAGAGCAAAGGTACTTGCACGCAGGCCATGCCCAACTTGGGCACCTGAGCCAATGATCTAAATCCCATTTTCTCGAGATGTGCACCGTCGAGCCTGCGACGTGTCGGACCCCAAAGCCGCAAAGTTGTGACCAAACAGGCACTCGCTAGCTACCCCATCATATGCTAATCCGAGGCATTTCCTGGAAGCCTCCCTGGGCAGATCGGCGTTGGATCTATCAATTTCATACCATTGCATGGTGCGATTCAACGGGCAGACCCCATGACTTTTTAAGATGCTCTCCAAAGCCAAGCCGGCCGGTGATTGGACGGAGCTCCCGATTGCGATAAGGCGGCTGCAGCAGTCGTGGCAACGCAGACTTCCTTCTTCCAGTCGCAGCGTGGACAATGGTGGGCGCAAAGTCGATCACTTTGGTGGTCAAGTGACTCCGTAATATTGTCAAGACATCTTGACCGCCCCAAAAAACGTCAAGCAGACATGCTCCAATTTCCATGGGCATGCACTCCCCAATAGCATCGCACAGCGGCGGGACCAAGCGAGCTTATCAAGCTGACGAGCTTCCGGCCCTGCAACCTCAGCAAAGCCACTCAAGCGGCGGGTTCTCTCCCCCAGCATCCGCTGCTGCCACTTCATCAGCCTTTCGCAATGTCTCGGCCTGCAATCGCTGCCGTCTGCGTAAAAACAGATGTGACCAAAGGTACCTATCCCGACCAGTCGCGCCCCCCCAAAAAGAGTGGTTGTCTGATGTGTCACACCACCTTTTAGGTTACCGGCCTGTTCAACCTGCGAGAAAGCCCGAGTCAGATGTGTTGGTTATGACCCAATAACCAAGCGTGAGATACCACGGAGCTATGTTTACTACCTCGAAGCGAGGCTGTCGTACTTTGAGTCTCTACTTGTTTCCCACAATATCCCCTTCAAGCCCGCGGAAGCTTACGACGCCGACTCCAAGGTTGAAGAGGGAGGAGTGCAGTCACCGAGCGATGGCAAATCTTCCGCCTCGGACACTACGGTCAAGGTTGAGACCGACCTGGAAGGCGCACAGGAGAGAAAGAAACAGGAAGATGCAGAAAAGCTGAACAACCTCGTGTCAAACATTGGCATGGTGTCAGTGCAGGGTGCTTCGGATCCACGATACTTGGGCTCGACATCGGGTATATCGTTTGCTCGGGTAGTTTTTGCAGCAGTCAAGAGTTCCATCTCAACTAACAATTCAGAGAGAAGTGGGATTCGCCCTAGCAGGCCTTTGCCCAATCCTGGAAGCTCCGGAAGCAGCTCGATGAGGGACTCATTCTTCGGCTTACAGGCAAAGCCTACCTTCAAACAAGCTCCCTTTCCCGATCGCCAACTAGGCGAGAAGCTGGTTCATCTTTATTTCGAGCATGCCAACCCACAGATACCAGTGCTACATCGAGGGGAGTTTATGGAGTTGTTTGAACGCGCATATTCCGTTGAGCATCGAAGCCGGACATCAAGAGAGCTCTACATGCTGAACATAGTGTTTGCGATTGGAGCTGGCATCATATTTGGTTCATCTGATCCGGAGCCCGCATCGGCGTCTCAATCCGAATTCCAGCGTGATTCAAATACGTATCACTCTAAGCGTGCGAAGCTCTCTAGTCAACAGCAGCAACCAGAGGAATATCATGCCTCTGCCATCGTTCATTTGGAATCATTTCTCGGATCTCCCACAGCTGCGGATCGACCGGATGGATTTGGAGGTGGTTTGGAAGAGCTTCAAGCGGTCCTACTCCTCGCAGGATTCGCGTTGCTGCGGCCTGTTGCACCTGGATTATGGTACATTGTTGGGGTTGCGGTAAGGCTGGGAGTCGACCTCGGACTTCACTACGAAGACGGGTCGGGACTTGACACTGGTAAAGAGTTGGAGACCATTCCTGCTACGAGCCAAGATGTTGCTATGAGCACTGCATCTGACAACTTGCCCCAAAGCAGACCAATAGATCCAAGGGAAAGAGGTCGAAGAGAATGGGTAAGAGACCTCCGGAGGCGATTATGGTGGTGCGTCTACACATTCGATAGGCTGGTCAGCACATGCGTCGGACGCCCTTTCGGGATCACAGACCAAGTCGTCACGACTGAATTTCCATCTATCCTTGCCGATGAATACATCACTAAGAGCGGCTTTCTAGAGCCTCCAAGCCCAAACACACCGAGTTATAAACGTGTCTCGCACCACTACTTCCGCCTTCGGCTCCTGCAATCGGAGATCCTTCAGGTTCTTCAGCATCAACAAGCTCAAGCCGCACGACGAAGTGGAGCTAACAGTAGAAACGAGTTCATGCATACGAACCTGCCTTCACCATTCCTTGTCAGTTTTGACAATAATTTCAGGTCATGGCGGAAGGACATTGACCGGCGACTATGGGAGTGGAAACAGTCCGCTCCTTCGCAGCAGGACACTGGAGTGGACTTTAAAGTCCATTTCCTGGAATTGAACTACTGGCAAGCCGTTATTATGCTCTATCGACAAAGTTTGAGTGTCCCTGAACCGTTGGCCCAGGAGCTGAGCCCAACGGAGGACGTATCCAGTCCTTCCAGCGTCCGAAAAGAAGAACGAGAAGACGAGGATGATGTATTCCTAAAGGTCGCCGAAGCTGGTCAAAAGGTATTGAAACTCTATAGACAGCTTCATCGGGTGAAACTAGTGAACTACACTTATCTGGCTACGCATCATTTGTTCATGGCTGGCATATCTTTCTTGTACGCTGTCTGGCATTCTGCGATGGTTCGGAGTCGTCTGGTAAGCCATCGCTTCCACCATGAAGGGACTTCACTAACATGACCCACAGACTCTTGACGATGTAGACTTCACAGTGTTGGCAGCCACGTCTGTCCTAGGTGATCTGATGCAGAAGTGTCCGCCAGCTGAAGCCTGTCGGGATGCGTTCGAGCGAATGAGCAAGGCAACTGTCCAAATGTGCATGTCAACTACAGGTTTTGGCTTTGGTCAGGACCGAGATAGACCAGATGCTCGCTCGAGGCCGTCGCTCGCTAGTACAGAGAGAGAAAGCACCTCCAGCTACCCAGATCCGACTTCCAGCAACTTTTCATACTCTGGACAGGCGCCGTCTTCGAGGTCAAGGCGCCCACCGCCCAAATTCGACATGAATCTCCGCGACTTGTTTCCAGAAGAAATTGACACACATGATTTGCCTTCACAGTCAGTATCCATGTTCAATCCTCCGGGGTTCCGTCAGGAGCAATCATTTGAAGAAAGGCCGTCCCAAGCCGCTGTTTCCACTGCGACGCAAGCCCCACAACCTATGGCTCTAGGTATGAATAGCCAAATCAACGCTGGGCTGGGAATGGGAGGGAACAATAACCAATCCGGCCAAGCCACCCAGTACTACAACCCGCCCCAGCAACAAACACCATTCTATAACAGCAGCTTGTATGGTTCAGACTTTGTCGGAATACCTAACATGGATTTTCTGAACACTGCACCTGGTGACGATTTCAACACCGACATGTCTGGTATCGATTTGGGTCTGGGTATGGGAACCGACTTCCAGCATGATTGGAACGACGGGACGCAGTTCGACCTCTTCGATGGCTTCTTCTTTGGCAATGGGAATGGGGGTGGCTGAATGCTCAAGGAAAACCCTGCCCGATGTATTCCACAGCGACGCGACGGGCATCAGAACGACGTCATGAATTGGCTGGCGAGACCCTATCTCGCGACCAGAATGCATTGAATGATACGTCCAGATTTCAGCAATGGCTAAGCTACCTCTGCTGCTATATCCCGGCATTTTGGAAACTTGCAAAAGATGTACCAATGAGATCCTTTAACATGCTCACCCTCTGATCAGTCCTAACCTTGAACCTTGCTTGTGAGAGAGGTGCTATAAGTGAAAGCAAGAAGGCATCGCTGACAGTACAAGAAAATAAGCCGTGAATGACGCAGGCTGATATTGTCGCGGTCATGCCCAACAAAACGCTCGTGTTGGACTTGAGTCAGCTGATTGCGCAACGGGAGGCAGGATATGGGAGGGCGTGTTCAGTCTCCTACAGAATGTGTTCATGAAATGGGGGGCTTGCGTTGCCTCAGGGGTCATGTTGATGTCCATACAGAGGCCCATAAGCCTGTGCCTTGACAGACAGAATGGAGACATGGCATGCCCGTGAAGAGGGAAGGGTTTTCATATGTGATTCCATAGCAAAAGGTGGATCTATTCCGTAAACATATAGTTTTTTTCAGCTGCCTAAAAATCACTTGTTAACACTCGATGCTACTAGCCGCCCCCAGTGCTTGGCAAAGCTGAAGCGAGGAATACTCCGGTTTCGCTATTCTAACGAATCGTTTGGACCTCGTAACACTAAAACTCCATTTCCCCTAATTTCCCCCCGACTTCTCGTCGCCTCATCATCCATGCTGCGACGTCCGTCGCGACCGGCCGAAACTCCACGGTCGCCGCCCATCCATTTCGTATACGATGCACGGCGTCAGGCTATCGTTCAAGGTGCTCGTGTTCGACGAGTCGGAGGCGGCGGCCGGGGGTTCGGGCGGTCGCTCGCGCAGCGCGATGTTGTAGACCGTCTTGCCGTCGATCTCTTGCATGGTTGGATAGCTGGGGGGTTGCCCGGGGGTTCTGCCGTCGGCAGCGACGCCTACGCCGTCGGGCGGGTGCGTTCCTACAATCGCTCGCTGCCGGTGGACGTGGCGGCGGTGAATGCAGAAGATTGTGGTGGCGGCGATGAGGATGATGCCGGCGAAGGTGATGCCGATGCCGGCGCCGGCAGCGGGGGAAAGGAAGGTGTTTTTGGAAGGGGAGGCGGTGGGGGCAGTAGTCACGGTTGCGGTCGCGTTTGTGGTTGGGGAAGCGGGCGTGGGGTTCTGGGTGGTGGTGGTGAAGGTGGAGGGGGGTGGGGCGACGGAGAGGGGGTAGTTCATGCTTTGAGGACGGGTTAGTGGGTGGGCGCGACGGAGTCTACTGGGTTGGGTTGGGTATGGTGTGGGAGTGAGGGACGTGGCGGTCCGAAGGTTTACCTTTGGCAATAGCCATAGTAGTAATTGACAGCCGTCTGCTCGTCTTCGGTTGAGCAGGTGCCGTTTATGCAGCTTAAGGTCTGGCTTTGAATATCCGAGGAGTGGGCACAGAGGCACCCGAAGTCCGTCGATATGCAGGGCTGTAGGAGGGTGATTTTAATGAGGCATGGCCGCTACAAGTGGAGACGTCGTTAGTATTCGCCTTGACATTTTGTGGGAACGGTTTAGGTGGTGCGAGTTCGGAAGAGACATACGCAACATGTTGGAATGAGATTGAGGTTGGGGTAGCAGGCAGAGACGTTGCCTGTTGTTGTTTGGGAGCAATCGAGAGCTGCGTTTGTGGAGCTTGCACGGGGCCGGAGATCAGGAAGGTAGGAGGAAAGGGAGGCAGTTTGTGCATTGGTGAAGAAAGAGAAGTTCAAGAACAGTAGCAACGCGTGAAGAAAGGTTCTCAAGGCTTCCATTTTGGCATTGCGCCCGGCAACGCTGAACACAGTTATGCGGTGGCGAGTATCACCAGAAACGAAAGGACTTTATACGGCGCATAGGTACCGAACATTCTACCGCCGTGGACTATAGTCTCGTTCCATGTCGGGTCTCAACCCTATGCCGTGCATGGAGCTTGCGTGGCGCTCAGAAGCCAATCTTTGTGTATCATGTTGGCTAGCCTTGCAAGCCAAGAATCGACCCCCTATGCAGATAGGGGTATAGCGAGATTGAGAGAGGAGGAGGAAGGAGGCGTCCGGACAGACTCTGGAGTAGCAAGGTCTCTATTAACACGATGTGATGGTATTCATCACGGTATACGCACTAGAGATCGCCTTTCCTCCAGGTTCATCAGAGATCATTGTGCCGTTAAGCTTAAAAATGAGGCATGCGAGATAGCCGTATCGTGACGGCGAGCCGATTTTGCAGGGTTGAGCTGATGGCCGGGCCACGAAGCTTGGGCAAGGTGGTGGCTGAAACAAAGAAGACCCCTGGTTACATGCGGCCCCCCATATTTGGGGGCCAAAGCCGCATTTCTGTTACACAACGCACTTCACACTAGCGCAGTTTGGGCCTTGAACACAGACTGTTGTTGTTGCATTCTTCTCGGCCATGTGTAGGCTCTTGAAAGGATTAACCATCACATTCACATGTGCCAAAACTGAAGCTTCGGAGTTCGATCGGCCCTGCTTCGCCCACTCCCGTTGCTTGTCGCCCTGTCCACTGGCCTATCCTAATGCCTCCAAGCGCCGACGGTGCATTCAGCACATCTCAATCCTTCACCCAGCCTGGAACTTTATTCGTCGACCTCTTTGCGATTGTCTGCCAGATGGTGGGGAACGCTACTTTAAGCGCACCGCCTCCAGTCTTGGACCCTGGCACAGCGAAACGAGGATTCGTGTGAGTGAGGAAGCCGTTTAGCAGACCCTGTTGGAGCATCGACGCCATGATCGACTCAACCTCGGCCATTGTTGGCGACTGCTCCTCATTGTCCGCAATATTCATGCCGTTGATTTGTCCCTCGCCAAGGACATGGCCATTTGTATTTTCGCTGTCATGGTCGTGATAGGAGCCGGTTTCCACGTCGAAGCCGTGCTCTGCGATGGCCTCATCAAGATCCTCAAATTCCTCGTCGACGTACGGGCTGCGGCAATTCTCATTTCCGTTGGTTGTCTGAACTCCAAAGCTCCTCTGTGTTTCCTGAGTACTCAATGCCTTCTCTCGTTCTTCTAGCCAACGCACAGCTGCCTGCACATAACTCAGCCGAAGAAACGGCATCTTGTTGTCATCGCCTTGGGGGAGAAAGCCAATCAGGATGAAGACTTTGCGCACCAATGACCGCCACACCAGGATTTCGCAGGTGCCCCTGAGTTGTAATAACATGCGTTTCTGTAGAAACCAGTGTCCATCCTCACTTTCGACACTAAGAATTCTCCTAAACGCAGCCAGATCTCCTCTGGCGATCGCTCTGCAAAGAGGCAAGAATCGTCTCGCCAGATCAGAAGCCTCTCGTCGCATCAATAGCTTCGAAGACGGAAAGCGACCCAGGCAAATGTTTGAGGCGATGAGATATGTCAAAATGAGCTGTCGTTGTCGGAGAGCCTGTGAATGACATTGCTGGTAGGCCGATTCAAGCGCCAATTGGGCTCGATAGAAGTGACTGTTTGCAAACATGTATCGGCCTAGGTAGTACAGGAATGTAACGCGCTGTGATGCAGGATAGTGCGATAGAAGTGGCGACTGTGCGTCAATGCTGGCAAACATCTGCTGAGCATTTCTTGACTTGCGGCATTGGAACAACAGTTTCAGGCAGGAATTTGCTGTCATGTAAATGCCCGTCCGCTTGTTCTCAGGGCTGGCTCTTCTTCCGCCACCGCCTCCAGATTTGTCCGTGATACATTTGATGAACGCTTCCCGAAGTACATTGGCCGTAGTTTCTACGAAGGTGACCTTCTCCGCTGCGCCTTCAGGGTCACTGGCCTTTTGTTCTCTCAAACTATCCGCAACCAACTCTGGATTCTTGTCTAGCCCTAACGCTACTTTCGCAAGCACTTTCGAGAGATAGAGAACGGTAGGTAGGATGATTACTCCGTTTGTGGTTTCGCTAAGGCAAATTATGGCCTGGCTGCAGCAGAGTCAGTGCATGTCAAGAAGAATTTTGCACTTCCTACCTACTTCGTAAGAGATTTGAGCTTTTCGTAAAGATCCGCCAGGTTGCTAGGATCGGCGTCCCTGAGGAACCGGAAGTATCTGGCCAGGAAGTCAGGAAAGGCGCCCCATGCGCTCCCTATTCCATCTTCAGCGACGGGAATTATTTGCTCGCATCGAGTTAACAAAGCTTGATCTTGCCCCTTTGGATAGCACATGTTCAATTCAGAAACAATTCTCGAATAGGCCGGTGGCAGAGGTGGCTCCAGCTGAAGAACATCTTGAAGTCGAGTACCATCCCTTTGACGAAAGATGTTACCGATTTCTTGCAGGAACTGATCTAGTACTGGGGTACCGGGGGTACCCATAGGTGAAGCTAATGGTATGACTTGGGTCGACAGCTGAGAGGAGGAGGAGGTAGGAAGGGAAGCTAGCTCTAGTAGAGCGAGTTGGCGTTTGCAGGTCGGCAACTGCTCTGCAAGAGTTCTGCATAGTGTTCTCAAGTAATTGATCGAATCATCGCCCTGATTTGACAGAAAATCCAGATATTCCCCAAATTGTTCAGGACCCAAAAATTCGTCTAAGTCGACCGCAAAAAGTAGATTTGACTGCGCTTGATTCTGGGAATCGCTTGGTGTTGAACCTGACCACGCTCGTTTGCACGGTCCCCAAGGTCTTCATGCGTCTGCCCTTGACCGAGACCAGTTGATTTGACTCCGAGGCCAGTAACTGCTTGGCCTGGCGATTCGACGCGGTTCTGATCGAAGTTGCCCGCCCAAGCCCCCCGCCATCTCCAACGTCCCCAGCATCGTCCGCACGGCCCTAACTAATGTGGAAGCCTTGGCGACCGCCAGCGCTGTCCCCAGACATGGGGTTTCTTGTGACTGTACACAGATTGAATTGTTTGCCATTAACCTCTACATAACCCTCTCTCAGAGACCTAGACTACTGTTTCCCTGATGCCCGTATTCTTTGTTTTCATGCAGACTTCGAAATCTATATGCGGACCTCATTGTTCCAAATCCGGACAACCGTTGACCACGTTCCCGAGTTTCAAATTCCTCCTAGCTGTGGCTGCTTCATGTCACCCTGCTCGTCATGTAAGGCTAGGTCCACCCATTGAGTAGTTTTTGAGCTGTCATCATGCATGTCCTCGTACCCAAACGAACAATATCGCCCTTTAATCATCCTCTGAACCGCGTGACATTCGCCCTCGGCTTATATTCTCGCCACAGAAGATCACCTCTGATAGCCTTCCCTTGGTAACTTGTGGCATGAATCTGCGCCTGATTCCTCCACTGGCGTGTCACTGCTCGGAAGCCTTGCCCAAAAACATACATGGAGCTTTATGACAGGTGGAGGCGTCGATACAGGGTTTTGGACGTGGTGACCCCGTGTGCTCTCCTCACCAATACCATGACTTTCCAGCCTCGACGAGTATTATAACCCCCCAAAATGTACAACGAACAGCAGATCATGCTCATTTTTCTATTCCAAGTATCATTTTCTCTCTTTCGCTCTGGCGGGCTATTTTCCCCTTCTTGCTATGTTTTCGCACATTCTCTTCCTTTCTCTTGATAGACTTGAGTTCTTCCCCTTTGATCTCTCCAGCTTTCTTGACAGTCTTTGGAAGGTGCCTGTGTCGTTTGATCCTGCGGATCTCTGGCATATGAGCATATCGCCTGACAAGAGCCTGATCATACTCGAGCTTCTGTCGCTGTCGAGCAGATTTGATCCCACTCCGATTTGAAGCGTTCACTCTCCATAACCTTATGTTACCATCGTCTGAACCAGATAAAACGTACTGGTTATCTGGTGTGAATTTGGCGGAGAAAACTCGTTGCATGCGCTTGGTATGGTAGATGTCTCGAGAATGGCCTCGGTCTCGATTCCACAATCTAATTGTGCGGTCATATGAAGCACTCACGAGCTCCTCTCCAGTGGGGCTGAACGCTACATCCATGACAGCAGCAACATGATCCTTTAAAACGTTCAGAGCTCGATCTAACTTTCTCATGTCGAACATGTAGACATTGTGATCTTCGTTAGCAACGGCGAAATTGAAAGCCTCCATCGGATTCCAGGATATAGCATTCGATGCAAGTCTCAGTACCGCCTTCGACAGCGGAGAAGACGTTCGAAGGTCGTACAGAACAATCGCTCGATCCAGTGCCACGGATCCCAATATCGACGTCTCGGTCGGGTTGAAGGCGATAGCGTTAATGGTGTCCGTGGATGTGGGCCACGAAAGCGTCTGAGTAGGCGCTGAAGACCCGTGCGAGAGGTCATAGATGTAGATTGAGCTCGATGAGGCTGCAAAAGAGGGGAGATCACGGTGGTGCGATACGCTGGTAAAAGCTGATTGACCTAGATATGTTGCAAGCGGAGGGCCTCCTTTCTCGCTGTTGTATGGATCCCAAACCTTTATGGTTTTGTCTGCAGCGCAAGAAATAAGTCTGCGTTCTGGGGTCCAGCAAAGATCTTTGACGATATTGTCGTGCGCCCGGGTCTGCCACACCTCTTGTCGCGAAGGAAGATCCCAAATTTTCACGACACCATCTCCAGAGCCGCTGGCAAGCCGCTCAAGGGATACAGGATCCACACTCATTGAATACACGCCGTCGACGTGGCCGGGAGTAAGGTCTGTAACAAATGGTGAAGCCAACATTCTTTCAATCTTCACTGCATTGAGAGCTCTGGTGTACTCTCGAGCTCTTCCGAACGGGTGCTGAGAAGGGTCGAGATTGCGAGATTGCTTCGTGACATTGCTACCTGGCAACTGCTGCGATGCAGCCGAGCGAGATAACGACTTGATCTTCTGTGAGGAATGTTAGCTCGGTAGTGAATTGAATAGGGAAACGCCTGCATACCATGACGATCCTCGGTCAAGGGATGTTATGTTTCATATACAGTGCTTTGCAAAGGACGAGAGAGGTAACCCCCGTCCTGCGGTCAAAGATATCTATTTTCTTGAGGCTCAAGTTGCGGCGAAAATATAATCTCCGCAGCACGATTAAATTCAAAGCTAGCCCGCGAGAGTTAGGCTTAGTAGGCATCACGAAGGCGCGCAATCAACCAGTTCTTCACGAGATCACATCACCTAACAGAAGGAAATTGCGCAAAAATATCCTTAAGCTCTGTTGGCTCCATTATCCAGCAAGTTTATCATGGCTCCGCCACCTAGCAATGCAGAGCGAATAGCAGAAGCAAAAGAAGTCTCAAAGACCCATCCTTTCAAAGCGGAATCAATTTACAAAGACGTCCTTTCAAAACCACCCGGGGCAAACGAAGCTGCACTACGAGACTACGAGAATGCCCTGTTAGGTCTGGGCGAGCTTTACAGGGACACCCAAAATCCAGAAGAACTTGCAGGCTTGGTGAAGACCAGCAGATCCACGCTGTCCTCCTTTGCCAAAGCGAAGACAGCCAAGCTTGGTAAGTCTTTCAATCATATTCAGTGATGCCATCTAACCTAGAAATTAGTGCGCCAGCTCCTCGACTTCTTCGCCGACATTCCCAACTCCCTCGAAATCCAGATTGCGGTCACCAAATCATGTATAGAGTGGGCCATTTCGGAACGGCGGTCATTTCTACGACAGAACCTGGAGACACGGCTGGTTAGTCTCTACATGCAGAAACAGTCTTACTACGACGCCCTCACTCTGATCAACTCCCTGCTCCGTGAACTCAAGCGACTGGACGACAAGCTTGTTCTGGTGGAAGTCCAACTGCTCGAATCAAGAGTATATCATGCTCTCACCAACCAGCCCAAAGCTAAAGCCGCGCTCACATCCGCGAGAACCTCTGCGGCATCGGTCTATACACCTCCACTTCTCCAGGCCGGCCTTGACATGCAAAGCGGAATGCTGCACGCGGAAGATCAGGATTTCAACACAGCTTTCTCCTACTTCATTGAGGCGTGGGAAGGATACCACTCCCAGGACGAAGGCACAAAGGCGACCTCTGCCCTCCAATACATGCTCCTTTGCAAAATCATGCTCAATTTGGTGGATGACGTGACATCTCTACTTGGTTCCAAACAAGCCCAGAAATATGCTGGCACCAAGCTAGAAGCAATGAAAGCAGTCGCACGAGCCCACTCAAACAGGTCGTTGGAGGAGTATGAGCAGGCATTGTCTGACTATCGATTCGAGCTCGGAGGGGACGTTTTCATCCGGAACCATCTTCGACGGCTGTACGATGCCATGCTCGAACAGAATCTCATCAAAGTGATTGAACCATTCAGCCGGGTCGAAATCGAGCACATTGCAAAGATGGTGGGCCTCGATACTCAGCAAGTGGAGAAAAAGCTATCTCAGATGATCCTTGATAAAGTCATCATCGGTGTCCTCGATCAAGGCGCCGGATGTTTGATCGTCTTCGACGAAGTAGAAAGAGACCAAGGATACGATGCTGCTTTGGAGACGATCGAGAAGCTCAGCAATGTGGTGGACATTCTGTACACCAACCAAGCTTCATTATTGGAATAGGGGTGTTTGGGCACGAGGGGGAGAGATCTCCACGCACTCTTAGGCGTTTCAAAGACTGGGTAGATAAATAAGCATACGCACGCGCTCGGCACCGAATTGTTCGAGGAGCCGCCCGAGCCTAATGTTTTGGCTTGGCTGCTGAATGAAAGGGCGCCCCCTCCGCGGCTCGTACCGCCTGCAATTTGTAACAAACAACTGGATCTGATAATCGATAACAGAGCGGTGATCGCATCCCAACTCTCACTTTACTGAAGTGACCACTGTCAGGTCTACACAACCCAGCAACCCCTGACGTACGATCTCGCGCCCACCCGAAATCCCTCAGCCCTACTTCTTTGGCCGCATACCCCGCTGCCGATCCGCTGAAGCAAGGCATTCTAGACCTGCAGACCTCCGGCATCACGTGGAAAGAGGTCTCACCTCGGTTCGTCGCAGAAGATTGCCGCAGATTGCACGGTCAGAGTTTGACCGCAGACAGTCTGTGTGATGGGGAAATCGTGAGTCGGGTACCCGCCTAGCTGCCTCCTGGAGCCACCCTGCGTACCCGAGGCGAGAGTTGCCTAGACCGACGAATAGATAGCAGCGCTGTTGCTGACATTTTACAGACAGTCAAAGCTGTCCCCCCAGCAATTAGACGAGCTTCAAAAATCCACACATTTTGACAAGAAAGAGTTGCAGCAATGGTACAAAGGTGGGGCGGATGCACTCCCTGCGAGCGGCACATATATGGGAGTTGGTTCTGACCAGTCCTGCTCACACAGGATTCCTCAAAGACTGTCCGTCGGGCATTTTGACCAAAGAAGAGTTCCAAAAGATCTACCGACAATTCTTTCCCTTTGGAGATCCGACTTCATTCGCAGATTATGTATTCAAGGTGTTTGATTCTGACAAGAGCGGGACAATCGATTTCAAAGAGTTCATTTGTGCATTGAGCGTCACCAGTAGAGGAAAGATGGAAGACAAACTGGATTGGGCGTTCCAACTGTATGATATTGACGGGGACGGCAAGATCAGCTACGAGGAAATGCTTGCCATAGTGGAAGCAATCTACAAGATGGTAGGCATGGCGGTTTCAGCTCACCAATGTTTGAGCTAACACTTGTTGTCCAGGTCGGATCTATGGTAAAACTACCAGAAGATGAGGACACTCCAGAGAAACGAGTACGAAAGATCTTCCGCATGATGGACAAGGACGAGAACGGTAGCCTAGATATGGCAGAGTTCAAGGAAGGCAGCAAGCGGGATGAAACGATAGTGTCGGCGTTGTCTTTGTACGATGGACTGGTGTGATACCTCGGACCAGGCTTTCGGCAGTATGAGTTATGCGAAATCACGGGCAACGGCGTTATCGTTGTTCAGTTGGGTGTGGCTACATGTTGAGGCTGCAAAGACTTTGTGTCAGACCTGAAGTCTGTGCTGGATATTGTATGTCGCACTTGAGCAGCGGCTTGCACCAGTAAAATGGAACAAGACACAGACACAGTCATGAGAAATCGTTGATAGCGACCAAGGGAAAATAGAGATTCATGCTCATTGTTCAAAGATGCCGTACCCAGCGCCTCAATAACCTGCACTTGTAAGGGGCGAAATTTGCCAAGCACGCCTTCTAAGAGCTTCCGTTAAAGGGCCAGCTAATCCTGCTTCTCACCATACCTCCAAATTGTGGACTAAGAAGCTTTTCAACGTCCAGACCACCTTGACGCTGCCTCACTATTGGTATCACACTTCACACGTACCAAAGCCGGTGCGTGCGCGCGGGACAACCATGCGCCCTTTGACCTCATAAACGACGACCAAGTGCATCTCTTCCGCAAACAATTCAACATGCGATTCGGCAATTACTTCGGCCTGTTCGCGGCAGGCGTCCTCCTTCTCTGTCTCTTCTTCCAAGAGACCACAGCTTTCTATCTCCCCGGGGTTGCGCCGACATCATACAAAGTCGGGGACAAGGTTCAACTCAATGTGAACTCCCTAACGCCGGATTTATCGAGACAAGATGAACAACTGCATGCAGTGGTGTCGTACGACTACTACCATGGTGCTTTCAGGTTTTGCAAACCGGAGGGTGGTCCACAATGGGTGAGGGAATCGTTGGGGAGCATCATTTTCGGTGATCGAATAAGAACCTCGCCGTTCGAGTTGCACATGGCGCAGAACGAAAGCTGCAAGGCGCTCTGCGATGAGAAGAACTTTGACAAAAGGAGCGCCAAATTTGTCAATAGGCGCATCTGGCAGAGCTACAACCTCAACTGGCTCGTGGATGGCCTTCCGGCTGCGCAGACCCTCGAAGATCCGCTTACAAAAGAATTATATTCGAGTCCGGGGTTCCCGCTGGGGAAAATTGGAGATAATGGCCAGCCACAGCTGAACAATCATTATGACATTATCGTCGAGTATCATGCCGCCGGCTTAAGAGGCGGCCAGTACCGAGTCGTCGGGGTCACTGTGCAGCCGAAATCATTGCGAGACAGCAAAAATATCGAGAACGGCAAAGCAGAATGTCCGCAGGATAGCCCGCCCCTGATACTGAGCGAAGACGGCGAAACTCCGGTGACGTGGACCTACAGCGTTTACTGGATACCCTCCAAAACCACATTTGCAACGAGGTGGGACAAATATCTCCACGTCTTCGACCCAAAGATCCACTGGTTTTCTCTCATCAATTCGGCCATCTTTGTCGTCTTCCTTGTCGGAATGGTCAGCGTGGTCTTGCTAAGAGCACTCCGAAAAGATATTGCCAGATACAACCGCCTTGAGACGTTCAACCTCGACGAAAACTCGGAAGCGGTTGAAGACGGCGTGCAAGAAGACTCGGGATGGAAACTCGTTCATGGGGACGTTTTCCGAAGTCCTCGATATCCTCTTTTGCTAAGCGTTCTACTTGGCAATGGAGCCCAACTATTCGTCATGACTGGGACTACCGTGATTTTTGCCCTACTAGGCTTCCTTTCACCTTCAAACCGCGGCTTCCTCGCTACAGCCATCCTTTTACTCTACACTCTGTTCGGCTTTATCGGCGGTTACGTCTCATCACGAGTCTATAAAAACTTTGGCGGCGAGAATTGGAAGCTGAACATCGCCTTGACCCCGGCGTTAGTGCCAGGTATCGTCTTCAGCACCTTCTTCCTCCTCAACCTCTTTGTGTGGGCCAAAGGATCAAGCGGGGCCGTCCCGCTGATGACTATGCTCGCCATCATCGGCATATGGTTTGTCATCAGCGTTCCATTGAGCGTAGCTGGCAGCTGGACTGGCTTCAAACACCCTGTGGTTGATACCCCAACCCGAGTGAACCAGATTCCTCGGCAGATACCTCCTTGCGCAAAATCGCTCAAGCCCCTACCGTCACTCCTATTAACGGGCATACTACCATTCTGCGCCATCTTCGTGGAGCTTTATTTCATTATGACTTCGTTATGGACCAACAAAATCTACTACATGTTCGGCTTCCTCTTCATCTGTTATGGTCTCATGATCATCACCTCCGCTTGTACCACCATCCTTCTTGTATACTTTCTGCTCTGCGCCGAGGACTACCGCTGGCAATGGAGGGCTTTCTTTGGTGCTGGAATGACAGGAGGTTACGTCTTCCTCAACGCTCTCGGCTTCTGGGCGACACGGATCAGCTTCGGAGGCCTGACGGGTGCTGTCCTTTACGTTGGCTACTCGGCGTTGGTGGGATTCTTGGTATTCGTCCTGACGGGTAAGGCTGCTGATCATTACAATTGCGCTACACTGTGCTGACCATGAAAATAGGAACCATCGGCTTCTTTGCATCTTATGCTTTCGTGCACAGAATATATGGGAACATCAAGGTTGATTGATTGTGTCAATTTTCTCGATTCGTGGGTAATTTAGCGCCATTGCCTGGGCTCCTTCTCATCAGCTGGAAGATGCAAGCCTCTTTAAAGGAATTGACTAACTATTTGACATGACCATGTTGACAAGGATACCGTAGTTATCTTCTTGTCGATCCACTGTGTGCACCTTGTTCGAGCCTGTAGATAGAGTTTCTAGGTGGCGGGTGAGGGCGATGCCGTCATTGACTTTATTGGGAGATGGCATCAATTGTGCCCTGAAAATCCACCGCTACCAGGTTCTTTGCCCTATTCAGGACTTGACCTTTGACACCAATTACTACTTCATATGCTCTAATTCTACATCATATTTCCTCCTGCGTAGAGAGGGCAATAAACATTTGTAGGTGATGAATAAGCAGTGGCGCACCAACAAAAACTGCTTTTGTCCGACGACAAACACGTAACTACGTCATATCGCCTCTAAATTAGCGACACCCACACCCACTCCCCCCGACTCACCTTACCCACTCAAACACGGGCGCAAATTAGCAGTCGTGAACACCGACGGAACCGTCAGTCCCTCGTATTCCATCCGATTCTTCCCCCGGCCCAAAATGCGAGCCTAGAACACGTCCGGTACCTGTCACGACATGGGTGAAGCGGAGGATAGGAGGACAAAGAGTCAGCATGAAATCGAACAAACAACAGCGCGCGTGTTTGCCTCCAAGAAGCCGTTCGTCACTATGTCTTGAGAATGATAATAGCCAGCCGCTGCTCGCGGGTCAGTCGGTCGCGCCGATTCGTGCGACAATGGAGGAGGAACCGGTAGTGGTACCTTCGGGCTGGAGGAGTGATCACGGACAACCTCCTGCCGAAATATTTGCATCCGGTGCTGGCGTTGAAAATGATGAGCGGACTGGGGTGGAGCAGCTCAAAATCAAAATGGCAGAAGCACTGGCACAAAAACAATCCAAACAAGCCTCGGCTTCAAGCACACCTGAGCTGCGCACTCGGTCTCCTCAATCATTTGGGAGCTTAGCTCAGCGGAGGCTTGCTGAGGGCACCGCATCCTCGAACGAGTCCGTGGTTGGGACGGCTATTTCAACAGACTCTGCCAAAACAGTGAGAGGAAATCCAGGCATCACGCCTGGAAGCATCAGAACGCCGTCTTATCCGTTTCCTCGCATGGCTCTCAGACTAGACAGGGGAAGCAGCCATAGGTCAACTCCGTCACACAAGCCATTCACTCTTTTATCTCCGACCAACACGCCCACTCAGCTGAAGGATTGGATTCCGACAGCAGCAGGTGATCCCACCTCTTCTGAGCTTAACACTCCTGCTCCCCTACAGACCAGCGAAGATCTCAACTTTCCCACTCCTGACTTATATGATATGATCTTGATGCTAAGCACCGAGCCAGGCATCGAAGCCTGGTGGGCCAATGTGACGCAAATCTTTGCCGAAGCATACGGAGCGGAACGAGCATCTCTTGCGATTCCGGGAGATATGACAGATCTTGAAAACGTGCCCTGGGGCCAAAAGGCCACTTTCAATATTTACGGCAGTGACGCCTTTGCTTCCTCCACTCGTGACTCGGCCGCCATGTCGGAGCTGGAGATTTGTCTACTTGGTCGGAGGGGAGAGGATTTCCAGTCTCCTGTTGAAGCGACCAAACCCAGAACGCGCCCTGTTCTTGAGTCCCGACATTCAATTGCTGGTGTGCGTCCTGATGCGGGCTCCAAAGGCACCCGTCAGCGCCCAAGTGGACCTGTTCGAGCTTTCAGCAACATTTCTAGTCATGATGTTAGCAGCCGAAGTCGCTCAGTTAGCCCTAAGATCCCCAAACAGCATCTCAAACAGCAGGCCAGTTCTGCATCAGAGGGATATGCGTCTGAAGCAAAGCGGCTGCACGCATCTTCAGAATCTGGAACGTCCGTGCTAAGAGCTGTTGTTCACCGAACGCTACAAGCCCTCGAAGTTGAAGCTGATCCTCTCATGGTCAGAACAGGAGTGTCGGCAATGTTTGGAAAGCGGAAGCCTCTCATACTAACAAGGGCGTATACAGATGAGGCAACGTCTGATCCGAACTCACCAGTCAATGCCGTCAAGGAAAAAGGCAACGACATCGCTTTGCTTGACGTGCGCTCCGCGACGTCTGCACAGACATTGAAGCCCACCCGCTCGTACAATGAGTACGAGCAGTCCGAGCCTTCGCCGTGGTCGCAAAGCCCAGTGCCGTCCCCAGTGACGCGGCCTGATCCGACCGAATCGCCCTTCTTTGCACAATCTGCCAGCATTGACGAAATGGCATTCGAGCCGAATCCGCCGTCCTACGACTACGCTGCTACGGCAAACCAGTCCCTTGTTGCCATTGGAACAGATAATTCAAAGACATTGGTTCATATACCTCTCATACAGCCTATACCATCTCGAGGCATACTTTCGTCCAATCTCAGGTTCCCAATTGCGATTTTGTCTTTCTTGTCACCTATCAATCCCTATCCGAAAAACTTGCGGCATTCACTAGCATACCTTCTACCGCATCTCGCGAGCTCTTATTCGCTGGCACAGCAGTACAGCGCGCTCTTAGACCAGGCGAGAGGTTCGCTTCAGGGACGTCCTAGCCTAAGCCTTGGTCTTGGTGGAACTTTCTCCGATGAGAATTCTGAACTGGAATTAGTGGCGGAGCTTAGTGGACAAGTAACTCAAGGGACTGGCAGAGAGTCACGCTCTTCATTTCACAGCAGTGTACACAGCACGGGTGAGCGACACTCAACAATTCAAGCGGCCTCTCCCCTTTCAGCCCCTCAAACTCCATACTACGAGCAATTTGCTACATCGCCAGGGCTGCCTCCAACCCCTGGTAGGCCTGGAGCAGATGCAGTTGACAACTACTTTTCCGCAAAACGCCAGAAAGGGGGCCCTTCACAACAGCCCACTACGCCAGGCGGGCTTTCCATGCCCGAGGACTCGCCAGATAGCACGAAGAGTTCCAAGCAAAAGAATCTGCCTAGCAGTCGAGGTCCGCCGAGGAAAGTCACAATTTCGTCTAAGAGACAGAAAGAGCCGTCAACGCCTTCTACCACATTTAAGCCCAGTGGCACAGGCACAAACGAACCGGGAGATGTCCCACATGCCCATGGACCTGAGAGACAGGAGCAGGGCTGGCATCGCCAGCTCTCAACACAAAGCAATCACACCCTCAGAGACCATTCTGAAAGGCCACTTCCTGAACTTATTTCAACATTGATGCTCAATTCGGTACCCCTTCAGCTGTTCCTTGCCAAGCCTGGGACAGGAGAATTGGTATGGACGAACAGCAAGTTTGATGCATTCAGAACGCAGGGGGACGGCAGGGTCAGAGATCCATGGCAAAATGTGCACACGTCTGATCTAGAAAGTTTGACCAAGGGCTGGGACCACACACTTAAGACAGGTAGTCAATTCACGCAACATGTACGTGTTAAGAGGTTCAATGGGGACAACGACTACAGATGGTTCATTTTCCGAGCCAATCCCCTGCTTTCCCAGAACGGCCAGTTGCTTTACTGGATTGGTTCATTCCTTGATGTCCATGAAAAGCACATGGCCGAACTCAGGGCCGCAGATGAGAAGGAGACCTTCGTTCGCGACGCAAAGTATCGTGCCTTGGCCAACTCAATTCCCCAAATCCTTTTTGAGGCAATCGAACAGGAAGGAATTGTCTCAGCCAATGAGCAGTGGCACCTATTCTCAGGCCAATCTCTTGATGATGCACTGAATCTTGGTTTCGCAAAACACGTCCACCGAGACGACCTTCAGAAATGTGGACTAATCTCACCGGACGAATCCAAAAAGATGCCAATGCAACCAGCGTCAGGCGACAGTGGCACCGGTAGTGACTCATCGAGCCTAACAGTCCAACCGGCCGAGCTCGCTGCTTCCGGATACAGTAAATCCTGGGGCGAATGGAGACGTGCTTCGCTTGAAAGTCTGGTCAAAGATGGCGTCATTAAGGTTGAACAAGACGAGAACGGGAGGGTTTCATACACCACAGAGCTCAGGCTGAGGTCCAAAGGAGGAGAATTCCGTTGGTTTCTGGTCAGGCTCATTAAGGTAGAATCCGACATTCTAAGCCGAGGCCGAGCATCCTGGTATGGCACTTGCACAGACATAAACGATCGGAAGGCTCTCGAAAGGGAATTAAATTGGGTGAATGAGAGGATGCACCAAGAGATGGAGTCAAAAACAAAATTCTTCGCCAACATGTCTCACGAAATTCGCACCCCATTGAACGGCATCCTGGGAAGTATTCCCTGGCTTGTGGAATCGTCATTGGACCATGACCAGCGACGAACACTTGACACCATTCAAAACAGCTCGAACAATCTTCGAGAGCTTGTGGACAACATACTTGATGTCACCAAGGTCGAAGCAGGCAAAATGAACCTGGTGTTCAAATTCTTTCATGTACGAACTCTTCTTGAAGAAATCATTGACACCGTCGCTTCGAGAGCGATCGACAAGGGACTTGAACTCAACTACACCGTCGATCTCAACGTCCCCTCCCACGTCAAGGGTGACCCTTTCCGATTGCGGCAGATTCTCATCAACTTGATAGGAAATGCTGTTAAATTCACAGATCAAGGCGAGGTTTACACTCGCTGCTCGCTGCGAGAACAGCCAGCTTCACAAGGTGGCGATCCTAACATGTTCTTCCTCGCCTTCGATGTCATCGACACTGGCCGAGGGTTTGACCAGGTCGGGTTTCAGCGACTGTTCAAACAATTCGGTCAAATCGACGGCAGCAGCAGCCACGATGCCGGTTCTGGTTTGGGCTTGTTTTTGTCGAAGCAACTCGTTGAGATGCATGGGGGGCAATTGTCGGCTACGAGCGAGCTTGACCAAGGTGCAACTTTCAGCTTCTACATCCGGGTCGAAATGGCCACGGTAGAAGATGATATAAAATCTCCACCACCCACTCGAAGCATGAAGAGATCCAGCACTTCTGAGTCTGGAAGTCCGAGATCGAGGTCTGACAGTAAGACACCAACCTTGAGCATGACCCGAGGCGTTGGTCAATCGCCTGGATTGCCCAAATTTGTCTCGTCCCCGGAGAGTCAGTCACCTGCGTTAGCATCGTCCGGCAGCTCCGATCCTTCCATTCGCTCCGTATTCGGCAATCAAACAGATAGATCATCGGTCTCGTCTCTTTTCCCTACACCGGACTCAAGCATAACGGGTCAACTCGGACCTGCGCCCAGTGAGCGCCAAATCATGTCGGAAAAAGCTATTGCTTCAACTCCTCTGATAAAGAGATCTAGGAGCGAGAACGAGAGCGGCGTCTTGAGCTCGGAGAAGAAGCATCCTACGACATACTCTGTAGTCGTGATCTGCCCCGTTCAGTTTGCTCGAGCAGCTATCAAACAACACATCGAGCAGGTTGTCCCGCACCAAATCGTTGTTAATGTAACCATGATTGACAACATCGGCGCATTTATGGAAATGATGCATGGGCCGGCAAGCGCCACCTTTACACACATCATTCTTGATCTTCCTGCGTCGGCAGATGTGATGCTCTTCATGCGACAAATGTGCAACTTCACCGGCCCCGTGATCCCCACGCTCGTCGTCATCACAGACCACTACCAGAAACGGGATATCCTTGATGATTATACCGCTTTGACGAACACCGGCCGCCGGGCGTACTTGGTGCACAAGCCGGTAAAGCCGTCTGTTTTCGCGCTGATATTCGACCCTGCACAGCTGCGCAACCTCAGCAAAGATCGGACGCGGGACTTGGCGCAATCCGTGACTGAGACGTTCAAGAATGTTTCGGAACGGGTGAAAAAGTCAATCGGCAACAAGACTTACCGTGTTCTACTGGTCGAAGATAGCGACGTGAATCGCATGGTAAGCACCACAATTCACTTTTGCCAAGAAGGCCTTTAATTGACGTCTCTCAGGTCATTCTCAGATACCTGAAAAAGATCGAATTGACTAGTGAAACCGCCACGAATGGCTTGGAGTGTACCGAGATGGTTCTCTCTAAACCCCATAACTACTATTCCCTGATTATTGTAAGTCAAGCCATAACATGCCATAGCCGCCCTAATGCTTCTACAGTGCGACATTCAGATGCCGGTAAAGAACGGATACGAGACATGTGCGGATATCCGACGGTGGGAGGCGAGCAACCACTATGCTCCAATGCCAATCATGGCTCTCACGGCAAACGCTATGCCCGAGGAAAAAGCGGCTGCGGCGAATGCAGGTTTTACTAACTATCTAACGAAGCCAGTGGACTTCAACACGCTTGGGACGATGATGATGGCATTGCTAGATCCCAAGATGCCACATGTCTACCTTCGAGATCGCCCAACTGGTGCTTGAGCTGCGTCTTCTGGCGTCTGTTCGTTCACATCATACCGAGGTGCTTTTGCACCTCTTTTCTTCCATCTCAAACTTTCTTCGACTCTGCGGTTTTGTTCAGTAACGCGAGCGCTGGGCTCGATGAGAAATGACAGCGTCTGATGCATAGACCAAGGGTGTTCTTTGGCCACGGCGCGCGAAATGTGACGCATTTGCAGGCAGCAAAGGCGTTGTTGGAGTTTTGCTTGAGGAATTTGGGCCTTTTTGCCTGGAGCGGAGTTAGTTGTTTGACTTTTGTTAATCTCATAATTCCTGTCCCAGGCTGGAATGCATAGCTTGGGGTGCATCGGAACAGAAACTTATAGACCCTATCCAATTTTATTTTAGCTGGCTCCGGAAAAGTGTTGGTGCCCTGCCATGTACCGCTGTCGCGCGATCCTCCTCAAAACACAGAGTTCAGATCAAATATGCGAAGATATGATGAATTGCACCCCGTTGCTGGCTATGCTGGCGGTGAATCGCCTCATCAGCTACTCTGGCGGTGGAATGGCGGATAGTGGCGGTTGTGTGATTCGAAATAGGGCGGCCGAGAGACGCATGATTTGGCCTTTCTGGTCGAATCACCGGCGAGAGAGGCTGGGTCAATTGGACACGGCCGGCGCGCAGCGAATCACCCCCATCGCCGTTGCATCATTCTAGACGAGCTCGTAAATCATTTGTCCATATCCCTACGCAATTTTTTTCCTTGACAGGCGCGTGCCTTGGATTTTCGGAAATGTGACTTACTCGGATTGCTTTTTTAACTGGATTTCTCAGCCACAGTTGACGTCGCCTTGTTGGCAGTGAGCGGCAATACCCCAACGCGGTATCGTATGGTATGCGTAGTGCGTGATATGTGATTTCTAGAAGCGCTTGTCTCGCCGTCGATTAACAGGGCGCGGATAAGAGCCAGTAGCGATAAAAATCCGGGCAGCCCACACAGCCAGGCCGCCGCACATGGGAGACGGGCAGTCTGGATAGCCAGGATGCGCTGCGAGACCTGTCACATCCCCTGTAACAAGCTCGTATCGACTTGTAGGCGCTTGACCGTTTTGCCGCAATTCCCTCGCTGCCTCAAAGAGGAAGTGGTGGTGCGGCTAGCCTCTTCTCGCACATGCAGCTCAGCGGTCGTTTTCTCACTCCAAATCCACACCTGTTGCTCGCGCCCACGCAAGCCCGCTCGACTGCCACTGGACAGCCCGCCTTCTAGATCCCGAGGCTAATGCTTGCGAAATGGAGCCCTCTAATCGCACCAATGATCGACACCCAGACTCGCGAAATCTTTTGCCATCACCGGGCGGGATCCCCGCGGCGGGAGGGACTAGATTCGTCATGGAGGGCAGCTTCGGCCTCTGCTTGGACCACGCGAGACCTTGCCGGCAACACGGATCCTTCATCAGCGGACCCTCCCGGCCTAGTCCCTCGCTGAATCACCCTCCTCGCCACACATTGGCCCATCGCTGTCTCTGGAGCGGGGTCGGGAGGGCTTCGTGGACCCATCAAGCGTGCGTGCGATGGAGTCATGCGCTCTTGCCCTCGACTTGGTGCTACTCGGCACGACCCTCACGGACGGAAGACTGGCCGTTGAAGGGTATAAAAGGGTGCTCCTCCCTCCTTGGAAAACTTCTGCCTCCTTCTTCCTTTCCTATCACTCCCAACAAGCTGACTTCCCAAGTACTCTCACCACATACCACATCTTGAACATCTTCCAAGCCCCTCGACTACTCATAAGTCCCCTTGACCCTTGCCCTACTTCTACACAGCACCTCTCGTCCCATTGACCAACTGCCTGTCATTGTGGGCCTCACACCCTCCACAAGCGTTTTACTCTCATCGTGCAAGAATATCTCGGTGTCAATCGGCTACCTAGTCTATCGCACCATCAACTACAGCATTCAAAATGGCCACAACAGCATCCCGACACTACTCCTCCTACCCCACTCCCCACAAAACCCTCCCGATTACGATGCCGTCCAAGGCTCCCGCTTACAACTACTCCCCCGTCTCCCGCGTCGCTTTGTCTCCGCCCGAGATGTCGGATTCAAGCACCTACAGCGGTCGCTCTGGCGGTCGTTCCTACAGCGCTCTATCGAGCGACTATGCAGCAAGCCAGAGCAGCGACTACGACAGCTACAATTCCCATTCTGGTGTCGATGTTGTCGACATGCTCAGCGAGCGCATGAACAGTGCCTTTGATCCCATCAGGATGGACAAGTCACTGGTACGGCAAGCTCAAACGTGAGTATCTCGTTACCTGCTCCTGGCGGTGCGCACCAACAAGGGGCTCTCTACGGTTCTTTTTTGCTCGCGCCCCCAGTCCAAGCGCGGCTGCGGCCCCCGCCACCCGGGGGATTGAAACTGTCAAAATCGCTACTAACGCATTTCACAGATCGGGCCAACTCAACTCCAAACAGCGTGAACTCGCGGAATTGCAAGCTCATGCACAACGTCGCCTCAAAAGCGCGCGTGTCAATTTTGCGGAAGGAATTGAAGCTGCCAAGGAAACCCGACGAGATTTGGACTATACACAAAAGAAGCTCTCGTGAGTCTCTCGCCGATTTCCACTTCCTATCTAAATTTCTCCAACGTCAGCACTTCAACGAAAACTCGATGAGGTCCCATCGCGCGCTAATACGCAATGCTGCAGGTCGATGAAATCCAAGGCCGAGCGCAAACACCCTGACGCTTACGCCAAAGCGAGCAGAAAGTACGACTATTAGCAGTTTACGAGAGCGAATTCAATCAGCAACATCGATTGTGCGACCTTTGCATATTTAACGACGACATGGGTGGACGAATCTCCTTGCTGTCATTTTCATCGATTCCCCCAAAGCTAGGGCAGGCGCATCTTCAATTTTTCCAATTTTGATCAATTTGAATTTTTCGCATTCGCTTACCGAAAGGCTCGGGGCTGCAGCAAGGGCGGAAAATCTGGCCTTCCAGTTGTTGAGATTCTTGGCGGTCGTTGTTGACGTGGCAATTTTCCTTCCCTTGCTCCAGGTTTACGGCTCCGCCCCGCCCCACCGTTTTAGTTACGGACTCTCGCTGCTTTTGCGCTGCAAGCGCCGTTTTCTGTCGCTCCGGACGCCGAATGACCTGCATTACGTGGTGCGTTGATCGTCCGTGCAGGCGGCGCGCATATGCAGGTCCGAGTCTCTGGGACCGGGCTTGCTCTGCATTGGGGTGTGTTTGTTTCGATTTTGATTGGTGGATCGCCACCTCTGGCACGCTCGAGCGAGGACAACCCCGTCAGATGACCGGGACTTGGTCTGCAGCTTGGGAAGGTCTGCAGCGATGGTGTGGGGAACCATTCGCTAGCCGTTTTTGGCAATTTGGGAGGGCTGGCGGGGGGAGACTCTCAATCTTTGGCACTCTTTTCTTCCATTTCGTGAGATTCGAGGGTTTTTGCTACAGTTGTATTTGCGAATGTTAGCAAAAAATGCAGATTTGGCCATACCTGTAAATGTTCGGTGGATAAAGGTACTTTCCAGTGCCGGGGAAACAAGCTAGGGTCGTCAACGGAGCCCAAAACAGGCCCCTAGAAGTAAAATTGAAGCCCCGACATGACCCATAGATGCCCGTTTAGTGGTCCGGTCGGTGACCTCGTAGGCACTAGAGCGAGGCCCCCGAAACCCCCCAGTCACCGCCGCAAAGCCGGCCAAAAGGGATCCTCCAGGTCCCTCCCGGGAAACCCTGAGGGAAGACCCACACCCCCTTCCCACACCAGCTAAGCTACCACTACCCCAAGTCGGAGCAAACCAAATGCACACCTACGGCCAGGATACATATGTTCCACTTTGAGACACAAATACTATATGCAAAGGAGTCCAAAATACTCACTTGTCATATTAACCGAGGATCTATGCAGGCTCTGGACAGATACATTTCCCTATATCAGGTGCCCAGCATGCCCTAACCTAGACATGCATACCCTGCTCATATGTGAGGTCCCCTGCAGTCCGTGCAAGGACTGTTTCCGAACGCGGGTTTATTGTCTTGTACCGCTCGTCGTTGCACAGTTCATACTATTGATGGAGGGGGGTTCCTCTTGAGAGAGGACCGGTTACAATCACGACATGTCCAGGGGTAATGGGCATGTGTATATCCCATCCCTTGAACTACTTCACGTGTTTCAGGGTTACGAGTCTATGGCCCCGATGGTGTCGCTCTGAGATGGATGCGTGGAGGGATGTATGGCATCTTGCCCAAGCCCGGCTCAGGGACATGGACGGAGGTAATGGGAGTGAGTGCTCACCTTCGTCCGCGGTGGATCGCGAGGGACTTGGGAGGACGGTGGCACGGCATCCGGCCCTTGGGATTTCTCAGACATCAAGAGCAGTCTGTGAGAGACGAGTAGAGCATCCCCTGTGGCGTGTTGTTGGCAGGAAGAGAAAGTCGATAGGCGAAGAGCAGAGTGTCCGCTTAATTAGTCATTCGGACCAACGAGCTGAATGGTATCCTAGTGAGATTACGGAATTGGTCGTTGTAATTCGGCGTCGACGGAAGTAGAGCACGGCGTACTCCTGGCCAGATGCTTTCAGATCTCTTCCCGGTATTCTGTTTCCGGGAGCCATTCTGCTGTTTGGAACACCCTGATACTTCCGATCTCTGATTCAGCTAACGTATGTACATGGTCTACCCACTCCTCAGTCCATCTCTGTCATCCCTAGGTTTCATTTTTGACACGTCGTTCCTCCCTAGCAATATCCTGCAGTGCCTTCCATGGATTCCCGTCAATGAAGCTTGGCTTGAAGTAGACTGTATCGCCGCGGGCGTTTGGCCGGCCGCTGCGTAGCTGAGTGAGCTCGGCTGGTGTCAGTCTGTAGCTTGGTTTGGCGGGAGAGGTGTACGCGATGCTGGAGGTCGATTGCTGCTGGGTTGGGGGGACGAAACTGGCTCCGTCAGAGGAGCGAGGGAGAGGTGGCATTGTGTTGAGTCCCGGCGGAGATGTGTTGGTGCTTTGGAAGGTTGTTGTACTGATACTTGTCGCGCCTGGGGCTGAGCTGGCTGAACTAGTCGTGGCCGTTGGGAGGGCGGATATGGCTGGCTCAGATTGGTTGGCTGGAGGTGCTGAGGATGGAGAGATTCCGGATTGTTGCATGATTTCCACGATTGTTAATGGCGCTGAGGAGGTGTCAGAGATTGGCCGGAAGCGTGGTTGTTGTAAACCAGTAGATGGTACTGACCTGCCCCGGTCTTTGCCCTTTTGGCGACTGGAGTATCGTTAGCGCCGGTAGGTGGTGGAGCGTCACTTGCTTTTTTCCCTTCGTAGGCACGTATAGAGTTAGCGTTCACCTCTTCTATCGACCAGCTAGGCATATCAAAGTACTCCAGCAAGAGCCAGCGGGTAACGAGGGCCCCGGCATTCTGGTCCAGCGGAGGAAAGAGTGACAGAGTGTAAATGAAATGTGAGTAGTGGCGTCCGACGGAGAGAATGACAGGACTTTTTTCACACGAATGAATGACTATCCCCTTGCTGCATGTTTCTTCATTGAAGATAGGGACGTGAGAGAGTCCTTACCGGTTGGACGCTGTGTTCCGAAGCTGGAGAATCCCATCATTGAGCGTATCATGGAGTCAGAGTCGTCATCAGACATCTTTGGCGGCGGTATGAGTGGTGTCTCGGTTGGCTACGAATTGTGGGAAGGCATGTGAGAGTGATATCGCTTTGGAAAGTTGAAAGACCTCTTTTTGAGAATTATCTTGTTAGCCTGATCGACTTAGCGTGGAAGATACCTGGCACGAACTGACATAGATAAGGGGATGTTTTGGGGATAGGATGGGAAAAAAGCGTTGACCCGGATTGTTTCGACTAGCTTGTGGCTGATAGAGTGATACTGGAGGATATAGGATCTTCACTAATTTGATCTAATCTATGAACATTTTGATACGACTTCTCCGGCGCCCATGAGGCCTTCCTCTTTGTAGCATGGTCTCCGCCAACAGTTAAAAACTTGATGGCCAGACATTCACTGTCCTGTGCTACTCGTGGGTCCTCAGCTCTATGATCGGGTGTCTAATTGACAAATCCTTGAGATTAACAACACGTCTCAGTGATATGCTCCCACTCTGCCTAGAAAGAGATAGCCATCTATCTTGAGATCTTGCCCACATCTAAGTTTGGTAAGCAATATTACGCTCAGCCACAGCTTTTGATATGACGGCAGCGAATCTAGTTCCCATACTCCGCGAGTCCTGCTTGGAGGTCTCTATTCCCAAAAGGATCTTCTTGATACCAACTCCAATCTCCTCACTACGCGTTATTTCTTTGATCTCCTTGAGAGCGATCTGTGTGTCATTCGGAGAGAAAGCCTTAGACTCCTGCATGACGAGAGCCAATTCGTCATAAGCATTGAGAGTAGGGACTGGGACATCAGCGTCAAATGAATTGAAGACGTCAAGTTGCTGCAGAACGGATCGCTCGGTGGTCGTGGCAAGGATCAATAATCGGCGGCCTTGCGGCGGTTGCTTTTTCAATAGAACCATCACGGTTTGAAGAACAGGATTGCTGAAGCGCGGTCCTATGGGAACCCATTCAACTATCCGCTCGATGCTGTCCATGACCACCACGCTCATAGGACTTTTGTATGCGTCCATGAAAACCTTAGTCATGTGCTGTATCTTGGCCATCTCGTTGAAGCCAACCATGTCTTCGGCACTGATAAGCTTGATGAAAGGATACTCGGAGTCGATAGCAATCTTCGCAGCAAGCGCGGTCTTGCCACTTCCCGGAGGGCCATGAAGAAGGACTGAGAAGAGGGGCGTCGAGTCAGGTTTGCGGACTTGTTCGACAAACAGATGACCTTCTGCTAGGATGCTGTTGATGTGGCGGTTGTAAGGAATGATTCCGCCACGGATGCAACTTGATAGCTCTGCTTCCGACACGCCAAAGGCGGGCTTCACCTCGCCAAGGGCATTCATGAAATCTTGTCGATTAACCTTCATATCAACGACATCATCACTTACACCAGCCACGGTGCCAACCTTCACGTGACGATTGAAAGCAAAAGAGGTCGCAGACTTGACTAAGCCTCCTATTTCAGCCCCGGAGAAATTCTTGGTGAGATGTGCAAGCTCCGCAAGGTCGACATCTTGTTCCATGACCTTGTTGTCCCGCATTTTCTGGGTGTGAATTTTCAGGATTTGAGATCTGCCGTGCTCATCCGGCAAGGAGATCTCCATGTGAACCTCTAATCGACCGGGACGTAGCAAGGCATCGTCAATCATATCCATCCGATTTGTCATACCAATCAGTAAGACGTTGTTGAGCTGATCAACACCGTCAAGCTTGGACAAAAGCTGATTGACGACGCTGTCACCAACTCCCGTCCCACCACCAGTACTCCCTCTTTGTTTGCAGACGGCATCGAGCTCGTCAAAGATGATAATGTGCAGGCCAGACTCGTCTCCTTTCTCCTTGTACTCTTTCTCTGCATCTGCAAAGAGCTTGCGGATGTTTTCCTCTGATTGACCAACGTATTTATTTAGCACTTCAGGACCGTTGATGACCTTAGGGTCTCGCGCATTGAGCATTTTGCCAATCTGACGAGCTATCAACGTCTTTCCAGTACCTGGAGGTCCGTACAGTAGGATGCCTTTAACGTGTTGAATACCAAGCTTCTCCACAAGACCCGGGGGGAAAATACGCGATGCAAACGCTCGTCGGAAAATGGTACTGAACTCTGCGTCAAGACCACCAATACCCATGGACTCAAACTTGAAATCAGGAGCTATGATCGAGTTCGCGGCGGGCCTTCGATTCGAGGCCTTGAGATTCAGCGTGGTCTTTGGGTCCTTGAAGAAATTGATCTGCGTATGCGAAGTGAGGATGCCTCGGGATCTTCTGTCTGATGATGGCGGTGATGAAGGGGTTTTTTGCGACAGGTCCATCAGTTGTACCGTCTTCACAACCAACAAGAGGGGTATGCTCCTCAAATCCATAAGTATCCGTTGGCCGGGTGCAAGAACCTGGTTCTCGAAGAGTTGAGTAACGACTTTTGCAAGTTCATCTTGATCGTATGGCGTGTCGACCCGTTTCTTCTGGCTCGCAAAGCCGATCTCTACGTCCATAGAGCCGAGATAGGCTTGGTCTCCTTGCTTGAACGGGTCATACAACTCAGCATTCACGGTATCGGTCATTGCGAGTTCCATCCACATCCTTTGTGGCTCAGAAAGGCCGATCATTCCGGAGGGGAAAGCATCATGTGGTCGAGCCGAGACGACGTAGAGTCCTTGGAGCAAGAGTAATATATCACTCCCATCCCGTGAGGGCGGGAACTCTGTCGAAGAAACAGCAACCAGGTTGCGGTATGTGTACAAATTGTCTGGACTCTTTGATGGCGTTAACCTCCATATCTGACCCGACCCTCGATGACTACCTCGACCAACTGGGGTTCCCCCACCAGACCTAGAAGGAATGCCTCTATGAGGCATCGGTGTGTTGGAATATTGCGGAGGCGTGTCGTAGCCACTGTGTTGGTCATACCCGCCAGTCATTGGGGTATCGTAATCGCCTCTCCCGCTGGTTCTGGTGTCACGAGGAGGCGGAGCAGGGTGGCTGTAAGGGTCTCCTCGGGGAGGAGGTCTTTGGTTGCTTGAGCCGCCGAAAGGATTAGGGATTGATGGAGGATTGTTGCGGTTAAACATGATGATAGAGGTGATTTCCCAAGCTCGGTGTGTAAATGGGAATGTGTTTTGAACGGACACTGTGTCCGAGACTTTCTTTAAGCTGGAGCCTGCGGATATTATGATGCCCACATTTCTGCTCGATTGCTATGCTCGTGGCCGAGGCTAAGCGGCCTAATCAGGGCCTTCTATAAGTCAAGTTTCCGGTTGACGTCTGTATGTCTCCAAGATATTTGATGTTTGAATCGTCAAGTCAGACGTGGAGCACTCGCCGCTTCCTGCCGTAAGCGTTGATCAGCCCACTAACGCGTCTCGTTAGCACCACAGCGTCCAAGCCGCCATTCAGGCTCAACAGCACTCTTTGCAATGCCTTTGTAAGTCAATATCCTTAAATCTCTTGTTCTGAAGCTGACGGTATTGCAGGCATCTTCTGGGCAAGAAGTCATGGAATGTCTACAATCAGGATAATGTCGCCAAAGTCCGTCGGGATGAGGCCGAAGCCAAACTCCAGGAGGAGAAGCAAGAACGTCGTATGCAAGAGGTAGATGCAGATCGGCGTTTACGTCTACTACGAGGGGAGCGCCTTGATACACCGCCTTTGGAGGAAGAGCAGGATACGCGCCTCAAGCGCAAACGAGAGGACGGTAGCCCTCGGCGAAAGAAACGAAGACTTGCAGGTGAAGATGATACGGATCGTGATATGCGCTTGGCGCGAGAAGCTGCAGCCTTTCAAACGGCAAATGTCAAGAAGGTAAAAGGACAAGACACCTCACTCATGGATCACAAAGGCCATATCAGTCTCTTTCCGGAAGAGCATCGACATGCTGAAAAGAACCCGGAGGCCGAGTCTGACGCGGCTGCAAAGAAACGCGAGTTCGAAGACCAATACACTATGCGGTTCTCAAATGCTGCAGGGTTCAAGCAGGGTTTAGAGAATCCATGGTATTCTGCTACTACATCTCGGGACCTTCCTCCACAGAATACTCTAGGCAAGGATGTCTGGGGAAATGAGGACCCAAGGAGGAAAGAGAGAGAGCAGAAGAGACTTGATTCGAGCGATCCCTTGGCTACGATGAAAATGGGTATCAAAAAGCTTCGTCAAGCTGATAAGCATCGTAAAGAGTGGATGGAGGAGAGGGAAAGAGACCTGAAAGAGGTCGAGGAAATGGCTCGCGGGAACCAGAGACGGAGGAGGATTAAAGACGATGACTTGGATAGTCTGGAGAATTTTAGCCTTGAGGCTGGCTACAAAGAGGGGCGCCGTGAAAAGCGAAAACATCGTTCAGGACACCGTGAGGGAAGTCGACATGGACGGCGTGGCCAGCCTGATCGGCATAAGCAGGGTGCTACGGAATCGAACCATCATTCCCACGCCTGTGGCTACGACAAGTCCATCAAGCCTCTTTCTCAGTCTTAAGCAAGCTAATTCACGGTTGCGGGTTCGCAAAAAATAGCCTCCAAGATGGTTGAATATCCCTCGCGAACTCTGCGCCCGGTTTGTCTCATGTTTGAGAACTTTGAAGGCACAATGCATACAGGCACTGTAGTTTCCCACATGTGATCTCCGACGACTGCATATATACGTGGTTTGTTCGCGGTGGTTTGTCCACATCCATGAGCAGTGAGGCCTCGCCGCAACCTGACTACGGATACGAACACTCCATTTGATAAGAATATCAGCAATACAGTGCATGTATTGATCTGCCAGACTTGACATCGGCGATGTAATGCTGGGCTGATATGGGTCCTTATGGCCTGACGGGGAGATTTGCATCATGGAGAACCTGTCTCCTCTCTATCTCTGGGATATGCGAATGCAAAAATGAAACTGCACCGTCCAGTACCTCAAAGATCAGCTGTGTCAATCCTGGGCTTGCGAAGTTTCAAGACTAGCCACCTAATATTCGTATAGTGCCCAGCCCAGCAGCGGCTAGGCATCAAGCCGGCTGCGGCCTAATCCCGTAGGCGTGACTAGGGTTCGCTTAGGCTAATCCGGGGTACCTCTCCGCTTTGAAAGTTAGCATTAAGCTTGCGTCCTCGTCTTTCATCTTTCCGCATTGGAATCTTCACTTTCTTAGGTCGTGGGTCAAAACGCTTTGCTCCTTCCTGACAATTCTTAGAATGTGTCTTTGTGGCTGCCTTTGCTCCTTTCTCTGACTGGTTTCCTTCCTCGCTTTCTTGTTGCCATTCATCTCGTGCTAAACAAGGTACATTTGCTTCAACATTATCCTCTCTCAACTCCCTCCTTTTGCCCAAACTTCAGCGACTCGACCTGATTCGTTTTAGAGGCACCCTTCTAGCCTTAAACTCTTCGCTCTGCGGCGCTAGCACAGGTTCATCCAACATGAGCTCTCCAAGCAGCTCTGTGAAGCCACCCACTCGCCACAATTCTTCTTGGATTAGCCGCCTTTACCACCAACCTGATCGAAAGCACCATTCTCAGGAGCAAGAGTCTCTTTTGGTAGATGATCAGCCCGACTCTGACGTAGAGGCCCAGGAAGCCTTACAGCAACCACAATCTCGACTTCAAGGGTTCCAACGAAAGCCGGTAAAAACGTTCAAGAGTCTGGGCAACGCCATCTCTCGAAACTGGAAGCAAATCTTGATTGCCTGCATCCTAACACTCCTGGTTGCACTAATTGCTCTTCTGGTCCGCTTCTACCTCCAACATGGAGGTCAGGACAACACCTCTATCTCTATCTGCACTTCTGCTGCCTGTGTACACGCTGCATCAGGCATCCTCTACAATCTCGATCCAGCCTTCGTTCAAATTGCAAGCTCCAAAGACCCTTCCAAAACAGCTTGCACGAACTACTTCGAGTCCACTGCCAAAGATTTGTCTACTGCTGCTTGTACCGACTTCAACAAGCTAGTTTGTGGAGGCTTCGACCAGCGTCATGACCTTCGTCCGGACCAGGGCGACATGTTCACAGGCACTTTGATGGTAGAGGACTCTCAAACAATCCTGCGGCATATCCTTGAGGGTGATGCCTCAGAAATCCCCTCTGCGGACCGACCAAACTTCGAGAAGCTCAAAGCTGATTATGATGCGTGTATGGACGAGAAGACCATCCAAGGCAAAGGCGTAGAGCCTCTCAAGGAACTTACCGAACACGTCAAAGAACTTTTTGCCACCTCAGAAGAAGCATGGAAAGCATCTCCGGTGCGCTCAGACCACGCACAGCAAGGCGTTACGGACGCTAGTACTACTAAGCTTACGGATGCACTGTTGTACATGGAAAAGTTCGAAATAAGCGCGATGGTTTCTTCGGGAGTCGGAGTAAGTTGTGTGTACAATGCGCTTGATCTATCCCCAATCATTTTTTTCGTCTATCTTCGCCTTACTGCTTTCCTCTGCAGTTCTCAAGCACTGACAATATGACCCAGGCCGATGACAAGGATCCTGACACCCAAGTCGTCTTTATTTCTCCACCTCGAGCCCTTGGTCTGCCCAGCAAAGAGTACTATAATGACACAACTATACTTGCGGATTACCAAAAGATGGCCGCCAAAGTCATGGACCACTTTTTCCAGAAACCTTCCAGTGACAACACGATCGCAGCAGTGAATAGCAATCATCTCCTGTCCATCACCTCAAGTGAGCTTGCCAAGAATGTTGTCGCCTTCGAGACCCAGATGGCTGCTCTCACACCACCGGAGGAGGATATGAATGACATCACTAAGATCTACAACCCAATGACTCTTGCCGAGGTCGCCAAGGTTCTTCCACAGATATCATTCCAGCGTATCATTACGGAGCTTGCCCCTAAAAACTATTCTGCAGACCGTGTCATCGTCAGCTCGCCAACTTATTTGGAAGGACTTTCTGAACTCCTTAGCAATTCATCTTGGGAGACTGTGTCGGCATTTCTAGTGTGGAAGACAATTCAAAGATACGCATCTAGGATTGAAGATCCTGCAGTCAAACCTTTGAAGCAGTTCAACAATGTTCTTCAAGGCAAAGATCCAGATGCCGCTCCTGAGAGATGGCGAATATGCATTAGAGCCGTCGACAGAGATCTTGGGTGGATTCTCAGCAAATTTTTTGTGGATAGTGCTTTCTCCCCGGCCGCGAAGGAATTTGGAGACCAAATCGTGACCGATATCAAGGGCAGCTTCGTTGATTTCTTGACCAGTGCCACTTGGATGACGGAGAAGGTTCGACAGAGGAGTATTAAGAAGGTATGAATGCTTGTGAGCCTCTGCTGTAGATGTTGTTCCTGACTGAAGTGACAGGTTCACGCTATCGACCAGAAGATCGGCTATCCTACGACCAATCCTGACATTATGGATCCTAGTGCTCTTCGGCGCTACTACAAGGACGTTACTATATCGAATACCACCTTCTTTAGTAACGGGCTTCAGGTGGCTGAATTTGAAATCAAAGAGGAATGGTACAAGCTTGGCAAGCCCACCCGGCACGATGAATGGGGCATGACCGTGCCCACTGTGAACGCATATTACAACCCTGCCGGCAATGAGATCGTTTTCCCCGCCGGTATCATGCAACACCCAGTCTTTTACGATCCTAGTGTGCCTCAGTATCTCAGCTACGGCGCCTTCGGCTCTGTCAGTGGCCACGAGCTCTCTCATGGTAAGGTCCTTCACGAGGCAACGTATCCTCCTCGTAGCTAACACGGATAGCATTTGACAACACTGGATCTCAATATGATGAGTCGGGCCGTTACTCGAGCTGGTGGGATAATGAGACACGCGCAGCCTTCGAAGACAAGACTCAGTGCTTTGTCGACCAGTACGCGCAGTTCAGCATTCCAGGTCCAGAAGGTTCACTCCATGTCAACGGCAAACTCACTCTCGGCGAGAATGTTGCGGATGCCGGAGGTCTCCATGCTGCATTTTCGGCTTGGAAGAAGCGCGAGAAAGAGATCCCCAGCCTGGGCCTACCAGGCCTAGAGATGTTCACCAATGAGCAATTATTCTTCGTCAGTTATGCCAATTGGTGGTGCGGAAAGAGTACCAAGGAGACTGCTATTCAACGCATCTACCTCGACCCACATGCACCGAAATGGGCACGGATCCTAGGCACCATGGCCAACTCAGCACAGTTCAAGAAAGCCTTCAATTGTCCAGATAAGGAACCGACTTGCGATCTGTGGTAGATTGGTCCAAATGAGGCATACTTTTTGGCTGCTTCGATTGAGCCTTTATCAACGATTCAAAAAGGATTACCACCTGTAAAGTATAACTTGTATGGTACTTACCCACTGTTGCGATGTGGAGCTGAGGCCGGCCTTATAGTGTTTACTGCAAAAAGTCTGAATTGGCGATCGTGCGCAGCGCAATGGTTCATTCGACTGCTGTGTTATGTGATGCCGCTTTGTACAATAACAAAACTCATATCTGAACAGTGCTCAAGCAACACTTTTTGCAGATTACAATCAACCCATTCCTCAACAGCAGTCACAGGAGCTACTCTCGTGGCTGACTATCGGACGTCACATTGCTGTAATCCTTGGAATCCTCAGGCTCTTATCGTACAAGTCTTGCTGTCGCTCCATGGAGCAGCCCATTATACACATGTACTACGTGCAATACGAGGCCACTTTTCCAACTTCTAGCGTAGCTAACATCTCTATGAGGACCGAACACGCTGCAAAGCTATTGCATAAGGACTCTCTACGGGAACTGCCAGTGTTTTGGCGAGGATACCCAGAGGATATTCATTTTACCACTGTCTCTGAAGACCCTCGTCTTATGCCCGCCTGGTCTTGCCCTGCAGCGAGAGCTTCGAGACGCCCTGCCTGGATACGGTGCTTCTTCATGACGCGAACCCATTCGGGCATCTGTGCGGTGTCTGGTTCTGTGTCGGCGTGCTCTGGCTTGGGCTCTTCCTTCCCATCTTGCTCATTTCTGTTGGTGTCACCTTCTGTAGTCTGCGCGTCGTTCTCGTCACGTGAATCGTGTCGTTCATTGGATTGGTGTTCTTGGTCATCTTCATCGAGCAATGCGATCATCATGCCAAAATCGGCGCCTAGTCTGCCCAAGCTGCCGGCGGCGTAGAGTACTTGAGTGAGCAGGCTTTCGCGAGCGGATGGGTCGTTGATGTTGGGGAGGTAGGCTTTCAGTGTTGAGGTGAGGAGGTCGACGAGGTGGAGAGGGAAGGTTGAGAGGGCAGGTGGCAGTGGTAGAAGGAGGCTCGGTGGATCGGCAGCTGAAGATTCTGGAGCTGGTGGAGGGAAGACGTTTCGGTACATTGAAACTGTAGCGAAGGACTGTTCGCGGAAGATCTCGATGTAGCGCTTTAGGTACCGTTCTGTTTGTTGACCCGTGATGGAGGAGTAGCCGGAGCTTAGAGAGGGTTTTCTGACAGGTTGTGGTGGGGTCTTGTAAGCGGTGGTTGGCTGGGAGAGGCGCCGGGATGTCTCTTGGTCAGCAAGATCGCGGAGAGGGGAGAGAGCTTCGAGCATGTTGAGGAGATTTGCGAGGCGGGCGGTAAGGAAAAGATAACCGAAGAGGCCTTCGTCAGTGGTTGACGCTGTTGCAGAGATTGCGCCAGGCTTAGAGGTGGATGTGGTTGGGGTGGAGAGCTCGGGTGCGACACGCCTTAGCCAGCCAATTGTGCGAATGGCGGCCGCGAGACGGATGTTCTGGCCTCGGAGGCTGGTTATGAGGTTTGAAGTCATGTCTTTCATGGCCTCTTCTGCCTCTGCAAGGACGGACTTCACGATCGCGGAATCCGGGTGGAGGATGGAGAGCCGTTTAATGTGGGCGAAGAGGTCTAGCGCGGTGCTGAAGTTTGTTCCGCTCGCGCTTGTGTTGGCCGAAGCGGAGGAAATGACGCTCGCAAGGAGGGTGGGGAGCTCGAGAATATCTGATATTTTGTCCACATTGTGGGATAGCTGCGTGGCTCTTTTTCGGCGATCCAAAGTTCTGTTCTCGCTTGTTGTCTTGCTGTAGGTGGTTGAGAAGCGGAGCGCTTCCTGGTCAAGTTGAGGTACGGCATCCTTGAGGGACTTCACGCTTGAGCATAGGGCATCGAGAGATGAGGGAAGGGTGGAGAGGTTGTCGGAGGAGTGTATGACGGCTTTATGTGATCGTGAAGCAAGGGTTCTTAGTAGGAGGCCGTTTCTGTCAGATTCTTGAGCCAGGGATTGAGGCTCTTTCGTCGTCAGATCAGCAAGGTGTAATGTCGTCAATCGTGAAAGGTAGTTTCTGGTTGCTGTGAAGACAGACGAAGGGTGGACTGAATCCCCATGATCTGTGTGCTCGGGATTCGAAAGATACGGCTCGAGAAGCTCATATATAGAGTCCGCCATATCTTTTCCGCTTCTCTTACCAGATCGAGGTCATTGAATTGCCATCCTTGCCGTTTGAGTCGGGGCATTCAACTGTCGTTAATGATTCCAATCAAGGTGTTGTACGGTGGCCAGTGCGGCATCTTTGGTCAAAATCCCATTTGCACTCCACATCGTTGCTCTTGCGATTACTCTGTCGTTGCACCCCTCAAGAAAGTAGCACGGACGATTTTAGCCGCAAGCCCAAATGAGCCCAAATGAAGAGACGACGCCTCCAACCTGAAGACTACATGATCGGATGAGTGTGCGCCCCTTCCCATTGACCTCGATGCCGCGACTAAAGATGCTAGACGAAGTGCACTATGACATCCCTCAAGATGCGAGCCATCCGGACTTGTACACTCTCTGCCGTATTAGTGAACACAATGTTGTCATGGTCTGCCTGCCCGCTGGCCAGATAGGGACCAATTCAGCCTCCCCGCGGTGGTCGGCCAGATGATGGCAAAGTTTTCATCAATACAGCATATTCTAATTGTTGGCATAGGAGGTGGTATCCCACGCGCAGAGACGGACATACGGCTTGGGGATGTGGTGGTCAGCCGGCCACACATGGGACGGGGTGGCGTGGTTTCAATATGACCTTGGGAAGAGTACGCCAGGTGGATTCCTACGAACCAGCTTCCTAAACGCTACGCCAACTCTCCTCTTAAGCGTAATTTCCAAAGCTACAGGCCAACAATGCTACACTTCGAACCAAGCTCTTAACAACCCTTTCCGCGTTCGGCCATTTACGCGATCAGGCAGGATCCGATCTCTTGTTCGAGCCGACCTACGAACATGCCGGAGGACCTACTCGATCACCGGCAACGGGTCACGAACAGAATAGAAGCCACACAAGAGGGGTCCCTGTCGGTCTCAGACTATTGGCTACGGACGGAACAAAAAGAGGTCATTACATAGCACTCAGTCACTGCTGGGGCACGCAAACACCACTCAGAACAACATTGAGGAACTTTGAAAGAGCGTGTGTAGAGAATAGCATGGGATGATCTTCCATTGACATTTCAAGATGCCGTATTTATGGCTGTTTACATCTTTGTCTATTGCATCCAATCATCAGAGTAAGGGCTTCGGCCGTGAAGAGTAGCCTGAGATAATCACGACTTGTGCATCTGAGGACCTTGAACTTGGAACCTCTTGTGGCCGCTAATTCTCCAATCCAACAGTGCTGCGATAATGACGACGCCGAAAATTGGACCTGCGTAGTTCATATTACTTCCGGTGACCGGTAGCATTGTCGGGAAGGGTATCCAAATGACAATGAATATCAAGTATGCGAGTGCGACTAGATTGATGGCGATACCGTAGCGGCCGAGTTTAAATGCACCATAGTTAACATGCTGTCCACGGATCTTTCGCAGCATGATAAAAAGGATTGGTGGAATGTACGAAATGTTTAACGAGATCACCTGCAAAGAGACGATAGCATCAAACGCAGTCGTGGAAATGAGATAGATAATCGACAGGAGGATGCCGCAGGTAGATACGAGACCGAGAGCGTTCAATGGTACCTTGAGCTTTGGATGGATCTAACCAAAGTTAGTACTCATTGCACTCCTTAGGGTTGAAATAGCTTACGGTAGAAAAGAAATTTGAGAATGGTAAGCCCTTATCCTTTGAAAATACCCAGATCAGTCTTGAGGAAGATGCAAACACATTAAATACCACCAAATATACAACAAGAGTTGGCATCAGGACCAAGAAAGTTGTTGCTCCCTTTGAGTTTGTGGCTTGGTAATAGACTTCGATGAGCGGGACTCCGGTTGGAGTGTTGGTGACTTGGTCTACATCCCCGAGAGTGAAGAGTAGACAAATTATAAACGCGAACATCATTATGGCGTTACTGACGGTGGCGATGACGATGCTCCACGGAGTCCTGGTCCGCACTTTCTTTACCTCGTCGCCTAAACATATGTTAGAGTCGGTTCTACATATTGCTCACAAGGAGAGCCTTTACTCATATGGAGTATTCCATCAAAACCTAAACTCCGTTAACTAATTGTGAGACCAAAGGATGCTGTTACAAACCTGTCATAGAATAAGTCAACGTCAACAATCCAATACCCCAGCAAACACCAGGGTTATTCCACCCGCTCACGCCGGTGGTCAATGTGTTGAAGACGAATCCCGGTGAGCTGTGATGGGCTAGCACAGCTAGAGTGGTGATGGAGGAAATGAAGAAGATGATGTGGGAAATGCCGCCGAAGAGCTCAAACGCGTTGATAACCTGCCTGAACCACAGATTGGACACGAAGAGGATCGCGATTAGTGCCCACATGGTCAAAGAGATATGCCACGGCTTTGGCTCATAGTTCTCGTTGTTGAACATAACAAGGCCCATGATGATGTTGGCAACGACTCCAGGAGTTCCTGCGCAGGAGATGACCCAGGCACCAACAGTCAGCCATCCTAGACGCATATAAGCTGAAGCATTGCAGACAATGAGAGCCTGGCCAAGTAACCTTGAATCAAGCCCCAAAACTTTGGTGCACATGGTGCGAAATTCATCGACCACCGATACTGCGCGCCAACCACCGGATCTCTGCAAGACGTTAGTGATTGTCGGATTGCAAAAAAATGGTCTTGCCGGCATGGCTTTTGCATACATGGAGGCCATTTCTGCCATCGAGAAGGCCACAGCGCTTCCTCCGAAGCCGACAAAAATGCACCCGTAGACCATGGCCGAAGGCCCACCATTGAGCAGCGCGAATTGGAAGGTAATGGCTACGGTTTCCCACGAGCAGAGTATGATGATGCTGAAGTAGACGATCGATGACCGGTTGATGTACCTCTACAAGTAGCTCGGTCAGTCTTGTCACATTTGTTTCCGTCGCAGTTTAGCAGACGTACCTCGAGCATGTTCCCGCGCGCAGCTTCAGCCGGAGACAAGTCAAGGTCGCGGCCTTGAGGCTCGGCGTCGATGCCCTCCCCACCGACCTCCTTGATGTAGGAGTCGGTGGCTGCAGTCACATCGGGCTTCTCACTTGCCATTTTTGATGGAGGCAGTCTATTACTTAGCCGACGATTGGCTGGAGCATAATCCAAGAGCAAGAGTTCGAGGGATTATGGACAACGTTTTGTTTAGGGGAGAAGGGGAGGGAGGACATGGGATCGCCGCATTCGCACGTGTCAATACTTAGCCTATTCCGCTCGCTTGGAAGTCGGGACCCCTCCGCCCCTCCCTCGCTGCGCTTACTATCAACGGTCAAGATCCGGACTTCCCCGTCTATGGTATCCCTTTACCCCAGGTTAGCTTAACCGGGGGGAGTGGGGACAACATGGCGGCTGCTCAGCGCGATCCCGTAATGTGATCCCTTATCACTCCACCTATAATTGAGTAGGGCAGAAAGACATTTGCATACAGGGTCCAAGCTGGGGCGTTGCGTCCTATGACCATAACGGTTGCTACGGCGGGGACTGAATTTCGCTGCTGATTATTCGCCCTCACCTACGTGTAGTTGAAAAGCCTCAAAGCATTTCATGGAGAGGGAATCCCGGTCAACAGGTAGGCTACTGCCATCGTCGTACGGTGAACGCTCTCGCCTCTGGGTATGAAAGGTCACTGCTTTTTCCAACAGCAGAACCAGCAATGTGGCGGCGCATCTGTGTCCTCTCGCCGCGTTTGTAATCGCATTGCAGCTTTATCATGAGCGGAAGCAGAAAATGGGAGGCAGGTCGACGGCCCTCGACCTCAGCTTAAGACACTTTAAAATGAGGTGCCCCGCGTCCCGCTCGCTCCATTCCTCATCACCCGGGCCCCCCACAAAAGGGAATACGGTCCTAAACCCCACGCAATGGTAGCTTCTTCTTGTCTCTGGGTCGAGAGCGTGTATAGTGAATTTGTCTAAGCTATTTTCAAATGCTATTTCTAGGTTACTCGCGAACGTGCTTGAATCTAGATGCCAACTTTTGTAGACCCTATATTTTGCACGACCCTTGATGTCACGATCGCGAACCTGAGGCAAGAAAGGCTGCAGATACACATATATTGACTTAAGACTAAGCTGGGGGAGAATTTATCTACCTATGGGAGAAAGGGCATGTAAGTACAAGCTGGGGTGTTGACGGTGAGCTGTTGCGTACTAACGAGATTTTCACCCGTCAACGATCGGGGAGTATCGGGAGGCACAAACTGGGGCGCAGGCACAAACTCGGGTGTAGCGTGGAGAGGCACCCTACATGAATCTTGTCAGCGTTCGCACAGTGATAATATGCTTCTTCTCCTTCCCTCCTCTCTCCTTCTCTCCTTCTCCCTCTTCCAACAGCCGCCTCTCCCACCATCATGGTGAAACGAAAAGCCACGGCTGAGGAACTGGAAGCCCGAGCCGAATCCAACGGCTATAAGAGAGCGGCGCGGGCAGCAGGGTGGGGGCACGAGACGGTAGCGAAGCTGCTACTTGAGAAAGGTGCTGAGCTGGAGTCTGAGGACAAAGATGGTTAGACGCCGCTATTATGGGCAAGAGGGTGGGGGCACAAGGCGGTAGAGCAGCTATTGCTTGAGAAAGGCGCTAAGCTAGAGTCTAAGGACGACGATGGTCGGACGCCGCAACCGCGAGCAGTAGAGAAGGACAATGACGGTCAGGCGCCGCTATCGCAAGTAGCAGGGTGGGAATACGAGGCGGTAGCAAAGCTGTTGCTTGAAAAAGACGCAGAGCTGGAGTCTAAGGATAACGATGGTCGGACCCCGCTATCGTGGGCAGCAGCAGAGGGGCACGAGGCGGTAGCGAAGCTGTTGCTTGAGAAAGGCGCTGAGCTGGAGTCTAAGGACAACGATGGTCAGACGCCATTATCGCTGGCAGTATCGGAGGGGCACGAGGCGGTAGCGATGCTGCTGCTTGAGAAAGGCGCTGAGCTGGAGTCTAAAGACAACGGCGGTTGGACGCCGCTATCGTGGGCAGCAGGATGGGAGCACGAGGCGGTAACGAGGTTGCTACTTGAGAAAGACGCCGAGTTGGAGTCTAAGGACAGCGATGGTCGGACGCCGCTATCGTGGGTAGTAGCGGAGGGGTACGAGGGGGTAGCGAAGCTACTGCTTGAGAAGGGCGCCGAGCTGGAGTCTAAGGATAAGTGGGGTCGGACGCCACTATCGTGGGCAGCAGAGCGGGGGCACGAAGCGGTAGCGAAGCTGTTGCTTGAGAAGGGCGCCGAGCTGGAGTCTAAGGATAAGTGGGTCGGACGCCGCTATCGTGGACTGCAGAGCGGGGCCACGAGGAGGTAGCGAAGCTACTGCTTGAGAAGGGCGCTGAGCTGGAGTCTAAGGACGACGGGGGTCGGAGGCCGCTGTCGTGGGCTGCAGACCGGGGGCACGAGGCGGTAGCGAAGCTCCTGCTTGAGAAGGGCGCGGAGAATTCTAAATAAATTCGACCTAGCCAAAATGTCTTGATGCATCAGTAAGTATAGTTCAAATGCGAGCACCTATACCGCACCAAGTTCCTATATTCCACTAGCAACGCAAGGTAACTATGTCTACTTGATATCGCTTACACCCACCATCTCACAGCTGACAGCCCATAGCTTCTTCATCCCCCCTTCATCAAAGGCAAACGCCCTATAGCCGCCAGTGGTAACGCTCGGTTTCTCTACAGGTTGGCCCTCCCTCATATCCTCCAGATACTTTGCGCCTTTCCCTTCCCATACCCTCCCAACGGCCGCCCATACCTGCGTTGCAGCCCCTTGTGCCGAGCTCTTCTCTACTCGCAGAACTTCACTTGAGAGCTGGTTATTCAGCGGACCATGCCTCTGTAAGCCAGTCCTGATGCAACCTGGATGCACGGACAACGCATGCAAGCCCTTGTCTCCGTACAGTCTATCTATTTCGTTCGCCATGAGGATGTTGGCTGTTTTGGACTGAGCATATGCGAGCCTACCATCGTACATTCCTTCGAGGTTCAAGTTGTCGAAGTGCATCTGCGATCTGGCGTGACTCCCACTGGTGACGTTCACGACGCGTGAATTGAAGGAGGGACTACTGGAGGCAAGAAGAGTGGGGCGTAGAAGCTGAAAGAGTAGGAAGTGTGCGAGATGGTTCACGCCGAACTGGGTTTCGAAGCCGTCACGCGTTCTGCCCTCTGGCGTATTCCTGACCCCTGGATATTTGGCATCAGTGCCTGATATATAGACCGTAATATCTCGTGATGGAAGCACGGTGCAGCGCTTACCAGCGTTGTTTATCAAGACATTAAGTTTGTTGCTCATTTTCAAGAAGTTCGCTACTCCAGTGCGAATGGATTCAAACGAGCCCAATTCCATCTCGATCAGGTCGATTTTGCCGGTGCCTTCGCTGGAAGCCAGGATCTTTTCCATAACTTCTTTTCCCTTCTTCATATCTCGGACTTGCATGTACACATCTGCGCCGGTGGCGTGGAGGGCTGCAACAGTGTCAATCCCAATACCAGAAGAGGCTCCAGTTACGAGCATCACCTTGCCAACAAGCTTGTTGACAAGACCTTCGTCACGGATGACCTGGAGCGCTGTGGGGCGTAAATCACCCACTCCATCAGGAGATAGGTGGGCGTCGGCGTACGGGTTCGTTGGGGAAGACATTTGTAAGGTTGCAAGAGTGGTGGTGACTAGCAAGGCGCTCACAATCAAAGACGGAACCTGAGTCAGGGAGCCTTATGTTCTAGGAAGAGCTGCCACGTTAAAGGGGAGGATGTCTCTCTATCTAAATCTTGTTCATGGATCAGGGCTGATGTCAATCAAAGAACTGAACATTCGAAAAGGGCGTTATTCCCATAAGAGAGCATCAAGTACTGTTGGCTTGGTAACTTTCCAATCTCGGCTTTAATCGGTGATTATAGGTCTTCCACCATACACCTCAACGAGGAACACGCAAGGCATCAAATGATATAGCTGAACAAAGGTTGGACCTTCGGGTTGGGAGGTCTCGGCCCAAGATTTCGGAGCCGAGACCGGGAGTCTTTCAGAAATAATCTTCCGCCAAGTTGCTGAGACTCGTCAGAGAGGAGGGATGCTCCCTTCCTATCACCTTATCATAGTATTCTAGTGCTCGCCGTCTCATCACCTCAGCCTCTTCGTACTTGCCCTGATCTTGAAGCACCGGTGCCAGGATACTGACACTGGTCAGCGTGTCGGGATGCTCCTTTCCCAGCACCATCTCTTTCCATTCCAATGTTTGTCGATTCAACTCCATCCTCTACAACCTCCCTCACTCTCCCTCTTGGCATTCTCATCACAGGCGGACCGCCCCCAATATCCGTAATGCTAGCCGATCTCACTATTCCTTTTACAATTGCTGAACCGAGCGCTGGAGCCTTTAGCTGAGACTATGGAAGGAGGAATTGTCAAGAACGCCCTCTCCGCACTGCCGGGGGGCACTGCAACCGTGCCAAGGTCTGGTAGCTCTTTGATGCTCTTCTTGATACATAAATACCTCTCAAATCAACCAACCCATAGTCTCTCCAAAGACCTCTTTTGAGGCTGGCCAATCTGCCCTCCCGTTGGGACGTCCGTGACGACTGCACAGCTTTTGACATTGTTCGGCTTGTTGTAACTTTCCATGTTAGATGGGTTCGCAGACCATGAACATGTACAAGTTCCGGCTAATGAGGAACCAGCCAGAAGTCCGCTAGCGTCACTACTTGGGAGTTCAAGACGTTAACCAAGCACTACCTTTCCAAGGACAAGGTCGAAAGAATCACAACAGGACTATACTTACGTATCAACGCACGAGAATGTTCCACGACTGATGTATTCCTTGGGAATCGAGGGATTTGGCGCCTGCTCGGCCGTAACATCGTAGCTGTATACGACACAGCCCGATGAGATATTGCCCGGAGAGTCTTTGCAGCCGTTGAGCACGTTGTTCAACATTGAAGTGCATGTGGGCGCGTCAATCGTCGCCCACCCACCGCAACCAGTGGGTTTCCAGCTTGCCATGAATTGGAGGAGACCGTTGAATCCGTTGGCTTGGTATGGAAAGTCAACATACGGTTCCTCATTGGAGAGTAGTTTGCCGCTGACTCTGGAATCCTTGCAGAAAGCTTCAACCAACGCGGATGCCGTAGCTTGAGGAGGACTGCTCAATCCAGATGGAGGGCTGTGGCATACGGGTGTCGGAGTGGCCCCCGCAGACTGTAATGTGACAGCGGGAGTCGTCGTTGATGCCGCATCCTCCGTTGACCAATATGCATCCCAAGTTGACTTCCAGGAGCTAAGCGACGATTGGTAGTCCGCAGGATAGTCTGTGTCTGCCGCTAATGGGGCACTTGTTGCTGCGAATGTTGTTGTTGCAGCTTCCACTGAGCAAGTTGCAGATGCCGGTGAAATCGTCTGTGCGACGAGACTGAGGGCAGATTCATTTGAAACCTTCAATGTCTTGGCGCTGAAGTCGAATAACGAATATGGTCGATGTCTCAGAGGAGTTCCTACCGGTATATCCTGTGCAAATGGCCTGGATGGGTACTCTCCATGAAGAACAGCCTGATAGTGAGTGACCATTGCAAAGTACATTAGATTCTCTGCGGTCTGCATCACATATTGTCCAGTATTTCTTGTCGTCCGTGCGAGGGCTTTAGAAAGCTCTGGGCCGAAAACCTGGAACCACAAATTCGGGCGGATCTGAACCCATAAGTCGGTAACATGTGTGTTCGGAGGCGAGCTTGAAATTCGGTCGATATGAAACATCTCGTGCATGAATGTCTCGGCTTGTAATTTCATGTCAGCCCTATGTCAACTGAGGTAGGAACAGATAATACCTTGGTTGGTGTATAACGCTACGTTATATCTATCGACTGGCGGCCGAGAGGGCATTGTTCCGAGGACTGTCGCTAGATTTGACTGATCAAAGAATTTGGGACAGAAGTTTATATATGGGCCGCCGTTGTTGGATCCGCCAGTGTTCATGGTATAGGCGGCGATGTTAGATGGCACGCATAGGCACACTTTTCGAGGATCGTCGCATCGAGCGTTAATTGTGAAGTCGCTAGGCCAGCCAACGTAAGACGGTTCAAAGGTAGCCGCATGGCTATAGAGATCTAAGGTAGTCACAGGTCAGTGAGGTACCAAGGCAATGAAAAGAAACGATGCTGGCCGCGAATCACGAACTTTGAATAGTTCCCCAAAGAGGCTGACTGAAAGGGGACCCCAGATATTCTACTGCAGCTGGTAAGTTCCAGTCGATGCCAGAGTCCCCCGGTTGCGAGTTTCGGATATTGTTACGATTCAAGACTGCTGCAGCGTCCCAAAACGCCTGTACTATGTCGCGCTGCAATAGCAAGCCACAACCTTCGAATCCAACGAGGTGGGTATACGTGGCATTAAACTCTTCGTCAGTGATCGGAGTTCCAGGATCGCGTGGCAGGGGCGCCTGGGCAGCAGCGAGTCGAGTGAGACATTGAAGGAAGAAGGCCCAGGTTATAATGCTTGACAGGAGGTATTGAAGAAGAAACATGATGAAAGAGACTTGGAGCAATTGGAATACCGGCAGAGAATGTAATCTGGCGAGGAGCAAACTTATAACAACGTGAATTTTCAGGTAGGTGGCCTCGCTCTTCAGACCAACTGGTAGGCTGATTTAGTCTTGTTGTCTGGAATTAGATACCACGACCATAATCTGAAACCCGCAACCTAGTTAACCAGATCCTATATATGGTTGGTTAAGGGATGTCTCCAGTCAGGGTCACTATCCCGATGTTGTAGATGAAGTGTGGCAAAAGTAGTACAATAACTACTATCTTTATCGTATATCCGCACGAATAGCTTTGCCGCTGTTGAATCATTGAGGCTGCGCTTACAGGAGTGTTTGTAGCGCGACCGGGAAGGCCGCCCATGGCCAAAGAGGACCTCAGTGACCGCGTACTCCGTTCGTACCGTACTCTGATCCAATCGAGCATGCCGAGCATTCCCGACCACGCGACACACGTGATGCATGGTGCAGTGGCGCGGTGTTTCGGCCAGCGCTTTCACCACATGGGCAGCCTAGGCCGTGACACTCAGCCCCATTGTTCTTCAACAACCAGGACAGACGCCGATCAGGTCTAATATGTATCTTTAGGGATTCTCCAAAGAGACTCGACTAATCAAATAGCCCAGAAAGGCGCTTTAGTTTCATGTGCTGCGTGCGTCGAGAGGACTGCCTTGGAAGTGCCGGCCTTTCTTCCTTTTGGATGAAGGCAGTGTCAGAGGCTGGAACCTCAGTAGCCCCAGGGCGCCGCATGACCCTAAAAAGATGGGGAATCTTGCGACGGATTCACAAGATTCATACGTTCCATATAATGTTGGTGTTGACTACGGGCACATAGCACAGCGGCTGCGCCCCGGCAGGCGACCCTGCGGCGGTTCCTGAAGTCGTCTTAACTGTAAATGAACTGGAGTCCACGTGACTATTACAACACTAACTTACATCAAGCGCTTTTGCCCCTCACTCTAGGCGGCACTGCCTGTGGCAAGCACACATCCGACCTTGTCCTTGTTGCAATTGCAATGCACTTACCCTCAATCCCTACTGTCGTCTTATTCTATCTCGCAGCCTGTGTGAACCCCGTGATCACGATGCGCAATATACCTCCCTTAGGCTGGGCATTCCCCTGGCCGGGACCATTCAAGGATAAACGACTCCACCTTCACGATAGCGCTGTCGTCTGTGCCTGGCCCAGCACGGGCGGAAGACTCGAGTTGCAAAATCCGAGTGCATTTGAACTTGACATCCTTGGTATAGAAGACCATTTTACAGACAGCAACAGGTCTGCCGATGCTACAGACGAAGATGCTTTTGTGCGAAGGCTTCGGCGTCTCGGTGGAACGTTCTATGAGTATCAGTATGGTATCAGAAATGGCGAACACTTTTATGCCGAAATCCATACCTGGCTAGGATGGCCTGAAGATGAAGATCACAAAGGTGGAGTATGGGTGCTCAAGGTGAAGAGAAGCGAGACATTCGAAAAGATGACAGGGAAGATCAGGCTGGCAAAGACAATGCAAGATCGGTGCCGAGCTATTGAGATGTGTGGTGGTGTCTTCTACGACACTCCTACTGAAGAGCACCTGGTTCCAATGGAGCCAACACCACATCATAGCGGAATGGGCTCTCAAGATCTCCCATTTCAGCCCTAATCGCCTTCCCACAAGACAGACCATCATGCGATATACCTCTCCATCCTACCAACCTACAACTCGAATATAACTCGTTTTCTGCACCGAAAACCCCTCCATCTGCTCCCACTGATCGGAGGATATAGATACGGCGTCCTTAGCAATGTCCGTACAAGGCATGTTTGCAAAGGGTATGTCACGGAAAGCAGACACCACATTTGGAGGATACCTATCAGGCATCACAGGAGGCAAGCCTATGTAGTGTTGCATCCATAGGTGGCGACAGTCGTCACATGGCTGCCCTACTAGGCTGCATCCTTTGGTCAGCCTCCGATCTAGTGTACATGTATACTAGAATCTCACAGATAGCAGAATGACCACTCATCTTCTCCACAACAGAGTATGGTAGAATTTAAGCTCTAATAGGAAGAATATCGGAGCAATTGCTAGAGTTGAAGTAGCACTCGTTTCAAAAGGACGATTAATCAAGTCAAATACCAGAGAGGAAAGCAGTTACCCTTGTTGCAATAGGTCAAATGGTGCTGCAGCTTTACAAGACTGACTCATTGAAAGAACTCTGTCTCCGGGCGCATTAAAAACTGCAACAAGGCAAAGAGCCTTGGGCTAATAACAAGGGATGCACTTTATTAGGCTCATTAAGAATTGACTTTAGGCAACAACGCTTGGCGAGACTTCATTGCAGGGGACTGGACCTCTTACAAGGCACAGCTAACAGCCTCCGACAACCCCCATCCCGACTCATCCCAGCTCTCCTGATCGTTGAGGATCCCCCGAACCAGCTCCAAGGAGCCCACACAGGCTGTATGAACGGAGCCGAGAGACGCAACATAGTTAGAGCCCTATCAGGCTACAAGAGACAGACTGAGATCTTTGTCGGGTAAATCCAGCACCCTCAGTCCTCAGAACCAACCCCCTCACAAAACTGAGGTTCAAACCTCAGGTTTCTGTGGCACTTTGGTTCGGTGTCGATCGAGATATCGTCGTTTGCAAAACTCTGCGGAAAACGTAGATCGTTCCCTCCGATAAGCGGGGGTTGTACCTATTCCACATTAGCAAGCCGCACACACCCGATTTACTGTGTAGAAGTCTGCATACCTTGGAAAATGCCTAGATCTAGCACTCGCAAGCGTACAGTAAGGAAACCGACGGCGAAAGTGATGGAAAAGGAGCGGCAACGAGCGAAAACGGGCCTCGCCTATCAGAAAGCGCCCGGCAGGCCCGCGTGCTGTTT
>Ga0335072_10000821_pt1 | contig 54732 bp, 50 predicted proteins | sample Lox_Sample_21_FD_206725 | JGI IMG/M metagenome (GOLD analysis project Ga0335072, IMG submission 206725) | Soil microbial communities from Loxahatchee National Wildlife Refuge, Florida, United States - Lox_Sample_2.1 | ecosystem: Environmental > Terrestrial > Soil > Wetlands | place: USA...
AGCTTCGCATATTGCGGACGCCCCGCCTGATTCTCGAGCACCCATTCCTTCGCAAACTGGCCGGTCTGGATTTCGTCGAGAATCTTCTTCATCTCGGCGCGCACGTGCTCGTCGATCACGCGATTGCCGCGCGTGAGGTCGCCATACTTCGCGGTCTCGCTGACGAACTTGTGCATCTCGGCGATGCCGCCTTCATAGATGAGGTCGACGATCAGCTTGAGCTCGTGCAGGCATTCGAAATAGGCCGATTCGGGCTGATAACCTGCGTTGACGAGCGTCTCCCACCCGGCCTGAATCAGCGCGCGCGCGCCGCCGCAAAGCACGGCCTGTTCACCGAAGAGATCGGTTTCCGTCTCCTCACTGAAAGTCGTCTGAATCACGCCGGGCCGCGTGCCGCCGATGGCATGCGCGTAAGCGAGCGTCCGATCGAAAGCGTGCCCGGAAGAATCCTGGTGCACGGCGAGCAAGCAGGGAACGCCGCGCCCTGCCTCGTATTGCCGCCGCACCAGATTGCCGGGGCCTTTCGGGGCGACCATCGTGATGTCGATATCCTTGGGCGGCGTGATCTGGCCGTAGTGAATGTTGAAGCCGTGCGAGAAGAGCAGCATCGAGCCGGCTTTGAGATTGGACGCGACTTCGTGCGTGTAGATCGCAGGCTGCGCCATATCCGGCGCGAGCATCACGATCACGTCCGCGCCCTCCGAGGCCTCGGACGGGCCGACAAGCTTCCAGCCGTCCTGCTCGGCTTGCGCCCACGAAGCGCCGCCGCGGCGCAGGCCGACGACCACGTCGAGCTTGCTGTCGCGCAGGTTCAGCGCGTGCGCGCGGCCCTGGCTGCCGTATCCGATCACAGCGATGCGCTTGCCTTCGAGCGCTCGCGGATTCGCGTCCTTCTCCCAGAACATCTTTGCCATGTGTTTTTCTCCTTAGGAAATTGTCGAAATCTATGCGGCGTTCGTCACCGCTCCTTCCGATGCCGACGAAACGAGCTTCACGTATTTCGCCATCACGCCGCTCGGGTAGCGCGGCGCGGGCGGTTTCCATTGCGCGCGCCGCTCGTCGAGATTGGCCTCCACGTCGAGCCGGCGGGCGCGCACGTCGAGCGTGATTTTGTCGCCGTCGCGGATGAACGCGATCGGGCCGCCGCTCGCCGCTTCCGGCGCTACGTGCCCCACCATCAAGCCGTGCGTGGCGCCGCTGAAGCGCCCATCGGTAATCAGCGCGATCGAATCGCCGAGGCCCTGGCCCACGAGCGCGGCCGTCACGGCAAGCATCTCGCGCATGCCCGGCCCGCCTTTCGGGCCCTCGTAGCGAATCACGACGACATCGCCCGCCTTGATTTCGCGTCTTTGCACGGCCTCGAAGCACGATTCCTCGGAATCGAATACGCGCGCGGGCCCGCTGTGCAAGAGGCGTTCGTGGCCCACCAGCTTCACGACGCAGCCCTCCGGCGCGAGTGACCCGTGCAGGATCGCGATCCCGCCTTCTTTCTTCAGCGGATTCGCGATCGGGCGAATCACTTCCTGGCCGGGAGTTTCATGCGCGTTGCGAACTTCCTCGAAAAGGCTCTTGCCAGAAACGGTGAGACTGTCTTCAAGCAAACCCGCTTCCTGAAGCCGCTTGCCCAGCAGACCCATGCCGCCGGCCGCGGCCATATCCGGAGCCGTGAAGCGGCCGCCCGGCTTCAGATCGGCCAGCACGGGCGTCTTCTTCGAAAGTCTGTCGAATTCGTCGATGGTGAGCGGCACGCCCGCATCGCGCGCGATGGCGAGCAGATGAAGGACGCCATTCGTCGAGCCGCCGCTGGCCAGCACGGACGTAATCGCATTGCGAAGCGCCGCAGCCGTGATGATTTGCTTCGGGCGAATATCCTTGGCGAGAAGCTGCATCACAAGCTTGCCGCAATCGACCGCCACCTGCGCCTTGCGCGGATCGACGGCCGGAACTTCGTTCGCACCCATCGGCGACATGCCAAGGAACGTGATCGCGGTGGCCATCGTATTCGCGGTGAATTGTCCGCCGCACGCGCCGGCACCGGGGCACGCGCGGCTTTCGAGCTCGCACACTTCCTGTTCGCTCATTTTTCCCGCGGCGTATGCTCCGGGCGCTTCGAACACATCCTGAATCGTAACGTCGTGCCCGTGAAAATGTCCCGCCAGGATCGAGCCGCCGTAAAGCGAGAGGGAAGGCAGATTAAGCCGGGCCAGAGCCATTACCGTGCCGGGAATCGTCTTGTCGCATCCGCAAATCGCCACGGCCGCGTCGAAAGCGTGCGAGCGCACGAAGAGCTCGATGGAATCGGCGATCACTTCGCGCGACACGAGCGAGCCTTTCATGCCCTCGGTGCCCATCGTGATCCCGTCAGAAATCACGATCGTGTTGCACTCGATCGGTGTGCCGCCCGCCGCGCGAATCCCTTCTTTTATTTTTTCCGCAAGGCCGCGAAGATGGATGTTGCAGGGCGTCACGTCCGACCAGGTGTTCGCGACCGCCACAAGCGGCTTCGCCAGGTCCGCGTCGGTCAGTCCGGTCGCCTTCAACATCGCCCGTGCGGGCGCCCGCGCAATTCCTTTCTTGATTGCGTCGCTCTGCATTTCGATCGATACCTTCTTTCGTGCGTGCCTGCTTCGCCGCTTGCCCGGTAAATCCGGCCAACAAAAAAGCCCCGCTGCCTGCCATCAGGTGCGGGGCGCATACACCTAAGCTCGGCTTAGGCGGGTGGCCCCCACCAGATCGCTACATATACGCCGGAAACTACCGGTTGTCCTGTAGGGCGTGTCATAGAGTAGCGTCTCATTCCAGAATCGACAATCGCTTTCCTGAGCCTGCCGGCGCTGCTATCCATTTCAATCCGCGAACGTCAAAATACGATTAACGTCCATTCTCTAAGATAAGTCAAATTGGTATTTGTGGCAGCCGGGTATAAGGCGCGTTTATAGGTGCAGCAGGCGCGGCACAAGAGCGCGGCCGCGAAGATTGACACTTCATGGGCGTCGCGTATATTGGTTTTTCCAAAAACGCTCGCCACGAAACGCGAAAGGGACTCCCACATGTCGATTGCCGTAAGGTTTTCCCGCTGCGCGCTGATCCTCTGTTGCACCGCGACTCTTGCCACGATTCTTGCCGCGCAGGAGATACCCAGATCGCAGCCGCCGTTCTGGGCCTCGAAGCCGGATGTCGCTGCCTTCGAAAAGGCGCAGAACGACCGGCTCGCCGCAGCCCAGCGGTCGATCGACGCCATCGCCGCCGTCAAAGGCTCGCGAACGATCGAGAACACGCTGGTTCCCTATGATGACGCCATCCGGCAGATCAACGCCGTCTCCTACGCCGCCGGATTGATGCAGGAAGTGCATCCGGACGCCGCCTTCCGCGATCGCGCCACGGCCATCGTTCAGAAGGCCAGCGCCGTCAGCACCGCGCTCTCGCTGAATCAGGCTGTATACCAGGCGCTCGTCAAGCTCGATGTATCCAAGGCCGATCCCGCCACGCGCTATTACGTCTCGAGGCAATTGCTCGAATTTCGGCTGGCTGGCGTCGATAAAGACGATGCCACGCGCGCCCGGCTGAAAAAGCTCAACGATCAGCTCACGCTCGATGAATCCACCTTCGAGCGCAATATCGCGGACGATCAACGCTTCATCGAGGTATCGGACGCCTCCGAGCTGGCCGGCCTGCCCCAGGATTACATCGACCGCCACAAGCCCCGCCCCGACGGGAAAATCAAGATCTCGACGAACTATCCCGATCTCTATCCTCTGATGATTTTCGCCAAGAGCGATGCGCTGAGGCGGAAGATGTACCTGACCGCGGAAAATCGCGGCTACCCCAAGAATCGTGATGTCCTGATGGACATGATGCAGGCGCGCTATGAAATCGCCACCACGCTGGGCTATCCGTCGTGGGCCGATTACAACGCGGCCGACAAAATGACGCGCAACGGGCGAACCATCGAGCAATTCATTCGTCAGCTCGACGAGACCTTGCGCCCGCTCGAAGCGCGAGAATTCGCGGTGCTGCTCGCCGAAAAGCGAAAAACAGATCCGAAGGCTTCCGAAATCGGGGCGTACGAAAGCACATACCTGGCCGAACTCGTGCGCCGGTCGCAGTACGATTTCAACTCGCAGGATATGCGCCCCTATCTTCCGTACGCGCAGGTGCGGCAGGGGATTCTCGACACGGCCTCGAAGCTCTTTCGCGTGAGTTTCAAGCAGGAGCTGAACGTCCCGGCCTGGGCGCCGGGCGTGGAGACGTGGGACGTGATTGACCACGGCCAGGCCGTCGGCCGGTTTTATCTCGATATGCACCCGCGCCCCGGCAAATACACGCACGACGCCACCTTCGAAATCCTCGACGGCGTGAAGGGCAAGCAATTGCCCGAGGCCGCACTGGTTTGCAATCTTCCCGAGCCCACGGCCACCGATCCGGGCCTGATGGACTACGACGATGTCGTCACGTTCTTCCACGAATTCGGCCACCTGATGCACCACATTCTCGGCGGGCAGCAGCAGTGGGCCGGCATCAGCGGCATCACCACGGAAATGGATTTTTCCGAGGCGCCGTCGCAGATGCTCGAGGAGATGATTCACAGCCGCCAGGTGCTCGCCGGATTCGCGCGGAACTACAAAACGGGCGAGCCGATTCCCGCCGATTTGGTGGCCCGCATGAATCGAGCCTCGGCGTTCGGCCGGGCGATGTGGGTTGCCGCGCAGAATTCGTATTCCGCCATTTCCTTCGATATTTACAAAACCAATCCGAAGGACGTGAACGTGGATGCGGTTACCCTGAATGATTTGCGGAATTATCAGCTCATCACGCCGCTTTCCGCCACGCACATGTACGCCGCCTTCGATCATCTCTCGGGATATTCGTCGGCATACTACACCTACATGTGGGACAAAGTGATCGCGGAGGATTTCTTCTCGCAGTTCGATCCGAAAAATCCGCTGGCTGGAGATACGCCCATGCGCTATCGCCGCATGGTTCTTGAACCGGGCGGCTCGATGCCGGCCGCCGATCTCGTGAAGGACTTTCTCGGCCGTCCTCAGAATATGGACGCCTTCCAGCGCTGGCTCGGTCAGGAGTTCCAAGACCCGGTTCCGCAGCAAGGCCGATAGCGCGGCCGGGAATCGCCTTGACGCATGCGGGGCCCTTTTGTATATTCGACATTCGATTCGGCGGCGATCGGCCGGCAATCGAAAGGAATTCGAGAGCGCGTGATGCGATATTTCGGCTATTTCGCCTTTACTTACCGCTTCTCCTTTACGGGGGAGCGGGTCGGCGAGACGCGCGCGGGCAATCGAGGAATCTAGACAGCCGCACAAAGTTTCGAGAAACCGGGCCGCGACCTCCGAATGGGGACGCGGCCTTTTTTGTTGTGCGGCAGGTCGCACGGCAGCGCGTGCGAGAGGAAAACGGGGGCAGGATGAAAATCGACGAGTGGCGACGCAAAATCGACGCGATTGATATGGCCATGCTGCATCTCCTGAATCTGCGCGCGCAGCTTTCCATCGAGGTGGGCCGCATGAAGTTTGAGGCGGGTGTGCCGCTCCGCTCGAAAGAGCGCGAGCAGGAAATTCTCACCCGCATGAAGCAGTTGAATCCCGGCCCGCTCGACGCCGAAACCGTCGACCGCGTCTTCCAGTTGATTTTGGATGAATCGATTCGCACCCAAACGCGCTTCGGCTATAGCGTCACGGCGTCACCGGAAGCGAAGCGCAAGCCGGCGCGCCGCTAGGGGATCTGCTTCACGGAAATGGCTTACGGAATGAACGATGCACGTTGAGAAAAATGCGCGAGTGGCATTCCAGGGCGAGCGCGGCGCCTTCAGCGAAGAGGCAGCCGTGAAACTTCTCGGCGAGGAAATCACGCTCGTCCCGCGCCCCACGTTCGAGGCCGCGTTCAACGCGATCGGCGATCGCGCGGCCGATTATATTCTCGCGCCGATTGAAAATAGCCTCGCCGGCTCGGTCCACCGTTCCTTCGACCTGCTCGTCGATAGCCCTCTCAACATTCTCGCCGAAGTGATCATCCCCATCGCCCACAATCTGATCGCGACGCCGGGCGCGAAATTCGAGGAAATTGCCGTCGTCGAATCGCATCCCGTGGCGCTCGCGCAGTGCGAGCAGTTTTTCAGCGCGCACCCGCGCCTGAAGCGCATCGCCACGGAAGACACCGCCGGCAGCGTGCGCGACGTAGTCGCCTCGGGCGACCGCTCGCGCGGCGCCATCGCCGGCCGCCGCGCCGCGGAAATCTACGGCGGCGCGATCCTGCGCGAGCATCTCGAAGACAATCGCGAGAACTACACGCGTTTTCTCCTGCTCTCGAATTCCGCCGTTTCGGTCGACGATGCGGACAAGCTTTCGCTCGTCTTCCAGCTCGATCATCGCCCGCGCGCTCTCTACAACGCGCTCGAGCCTTTCGCGCGCCGCAATCTCAATTTGATGAAGATCGAGAGCCGTCCCGTTCACGGGCGGCCCTGGCAATACCGTTTTTATCTGGATTTGCATGCGTCGCGGCGCGATCCCGAAGTGGCCGCGGCCCTGCGCGAACTCGAAGCGCTGGTCGTCGAGCTGCGGATTCTCGGATCGTATGTTTCCGCGCCGGTCTCGGACAGCGCGAAATCTTAGCCATCGATTTCCCAAAGGGTGAGGAACCGAAAATGATTTTCAACATGCTGGGCGAAGCAACCGAAAAAGACATCAACCATATCGTCGACCGCATCAAGGAGTGCGGCTATGAGGCGCACTTGATCCGCGGCAAGGAGCGCACCGTGATCGGAGTGGTCGGCAACAGCCGGACGAGTCGCGAAGAGCTTCTGGCGCTCGCTTCGGCGCCCGGGGTCGAGGAAATCGTCCGCATATCGCATCCCTACAAACTCGCGGCGCGCAGCGTGCGCCCCGAAGGCACGGTGATCGATCTCGGCAAGGGCGTGTCGATCGGCGGCGCGGCGGTGGTAGTTGCGGCAGGGCCTTGCGCGGTGGAATCCCCCGAGCAGATCAACGATATTGCGGCGAAAGTCGCGAAGGCGGGTGCCAGGCTGTTGCGCGGCGGCGCGTTCAAGCCGCGCTCCTCGCCCTACAGCTTCCAGGGCCTCGGCGAAGAAGGCCTGAAGCTGCTGCGAGAAGCGGCCGATAAAAACGGCCTGCTCGTCGTCAGCGAGGTGATGGACCCGTCGCAGATCGAGATCATGCTGCCCTACATCGATGTGCTGCAGGTCGGCGCGCGCAACATGCAGAATTATCATCTCCTACGTGGGCTCGGCGAAGTCGATAAGCCCGTGCTGCTCAAACGCGGGATGTCGGGCACGATCGAGGAATTGTTGCTGAGCGCCGAATACATCATGGCGGGCGGCAATTACAAAGTGATCCTTTGCGAGCGCGGCATCCGCACCTTCGAGACCGCCTTGCGCAACACGATGGATATCGCCGCGATCCCGGTGCTCAAGAGCCTCTCGCATCTTCCGGTCGTGGCCGACCCATCGCACGGCACCGGCAAGCGCGACAAAGTGGCCCCGATGGCGCGGGCTGCGGTGGCCGCCGGGGCGGACGGCCTGCTGATCGAGGTCCATCCAGATCCTGAGCGTGCCCTGTCCGATGGCGTGCAATCGCTCTACCCGGATCAGTTCGCGCAGCTCATGAAAGAAATTCGCGCCATCGCGCCGGCAGTCGATCGCAAGATCGCGTGATTGCGCCTCGGGCGCGCGCCGCGACATTGAGCGTCATGCTTGACAATCGACTGAACGCCCATATACGGTACTCGTTTGGGTGGTGGGCTTCAGGGAAACCGGTAGATCGTGAAAGTCTTGGGGCTCCGCAAGTCTAAGATTCAGCAATGATTCGCTGTTATCGGGAGGATACAGGAATGCCGCATAAGCTGACGAACATGCTCTCGCGTGTGCCGAGCGATATCGAAATCGCACAGGCCGTCACGCCCATCCCTATCGACAAGATTGCCGCCGAAGTAGGCATTCTCCCCGATGAGCTCGAACTCTACGGCAAGAGCAAGGCGAAAGTGCACCTCGAAATTCGCGACCGCCTGAAGGGCAGTCCAAATGGCAAGTACATTGTCGTCACGGCGATCACTCCCACGCCCCTCGGAGAAGGGAAGACGACCACCACGGTCGGCCTCAGCCAGGCCATCGGAGCGCATCTCGGCCGTAAGGTTTTCACCTGCATTCGCCAGCCCAGCCAGGGACCCACGTTCGGCATCAAAGGCGGCGCCGCCGGAGGCGGATACAGCCAGATCATCCCAATGGAAGAATTCAATCTGCATCTCACCGGCGACATTCATGCCATCACCGCTGCGAACAACCTGCTCGCCGCGGCGATCGACACGCGCTGGTTTCACGAAAGCACCCAGAAGCCCGAAGGGCTGTTCGACCGCCTCTGCCCGCCCGCGAAAGACGGCAGCCGCCGTTTCTCGCCCGTGATGCTGCGCCGGCTTAAGAAACTCGGCATCAACAAAACCAATCCGGACGACCTGACGCCCGAAGAGCGCCTGCGATTTGCTCATCTCGATATCGACATCAATAGCGTCACGTGGCGGCGTGTTACGGATACCAACGACCGCATGCTCCGCCAGATCACCATCGGGCAAGGACCCGAGGAAAAGGGCATGACCCGCGTCACCGGCTACGACATCTCCGTCGCGAGCGAGATCATGGCCATCCTCGCGCTCACCACAAGCCTTGCCGACATGCGCGAACGCCTTGGCGCCATGGTCATCGGCACCAGCAAAGCGGGCGAACCGATCACCGCGGATGATATCGGCGTCGGCGGCGCGCTCACCGTCCTGATGAAGGACGCGATTCAGCCGAATTTGATGCAGACGCTCGAAGGCACGCCCGCATTCGTTCACGCCGGGCCTTTCGCGAATATCGCGCACGGCAATTCTTCTATTGTGGCCGATCAGATCGCGCTCAAGCTGGTTGGCAAAGATGGATTCGTCCTCACCGAATCGGGTTTCGGCGCCGATATCGGCATGGAGAAATTCTTCAACATCAAGTGCCGCTATAGCGGCCTCGTCCCAAATTGCGTCGTGATGGTGGCCACGATCCGCGCGCTCAAGATGCACGGCGGCGGGCCGAAAGTCGTCGCCGGGCAGCCGCTGAGCCACATGTACACCGAGGAAAATCTCGAGTTGCTCGAGAAAGGCTGCACGAATCTCGTCAAGATGATTCAGAACGCGCGCCTCTTCGGCATCCCCGTTGTGGTGGCGATCAATCGTTTCCAATACGACACGCCGGCGGAGATCGAATTGGTCCGCAAGAAAGCGATCGAGGCTGGCGCGAGCGATGCCGTCATGTCGAATCACTGGGCGCAGGGCGGAGCCGGCGCGGTCGAGCTCGGGAAAGCGGTGATCGCCGCGTGCGAAAAGCCCAGCAACTTCCAGTTCCTCTACCCGCTCGATATCTCCATCAAGGAAAAGATCGAGACGATCGTCAAGAAGATTTACGGGGGCTCGGCCGTGGAATATTCGCCCGAGGCCGAAAAGAAAATCGAGCTCTACACGCGCCTCGGCTTCGACAAACTGCCGATCTGCATGGCCAAGACGCATCTGAGCCTGAGTTCCGACCCGAATCTCAAGGGCGCCCCGACCGGCTTCACGATCCCCATTCGCGACGTGCGTGCCAGCGTCGGCGCGGGCTTCCTCTTCCCGCTCGTCGGCACGATGAGCACGATGCCGGGCCTCTCGACGCGGCCGGGATATTATGAAATCGATCTCGATCTCGTTACGGGCAAAGTGATCGGGCTCTCCTAGGCCTTGGTTTTCCGGGCGCCCCATCCTCGCTTTTTGAGGGTGGGGCTTTTGCACCGATTTCGCTCTCGAGTCCCGCAGCGCGTCTTCGAGCGCATTCTAATGGCTGGCGGAGGCGGCAATCCACCATCGCCTCAGCGCCACCATTGCCCAAACTGCTTCCACGATGCCGAAGGGCCACGCGCCCTGCAGAAAGCCATAGACTGATCCGAGCCCGCAAGCTCCGGCGAATCCGAGCACGAACCACCGGCTGCGTTTTTCAAGGGCGTAGCACAGCAGCATCGCAGTCACTGCAAACAACCCAAAGAGGCTAAGTCGGTTCAATCGCAGCTCCGTGGCGGGCCAGGGCGCGCCCGCACCAAAAGATATCAGGAGTGAAATAAAGAAGGTGTAAGGCTCGGCAATGTGTCTCACTGGTTGCGGCCTTGTTCGGTGCGCGTCCGTACGATAGAGTAGCGATCACGTCGCGATCGCGGGGAGCGAGATGCCAGGCACGGAAGGCCGAGAGATTTTGATTCGGCGCGCTGAGATCGAAAAGCGCGTCCGCGCGGTGGCGCGTCAGATTACCCGGGATTTCAGGGGCGAGCGCATTCATCTGATCGGTGTCCTCAAGGGCGCCTGCATTTTCCTTTCCGACCTCATCCGCGAGATCAATCTCGAAAGCTCGATCGACTTCATCGCCGTCTCGAGTTACGGCCGGGGAAAGGAATCCTCCGGCCAGGTGCGTGTGCTCAAGGATCTCGATAGCAGTATCGCGGGCCTCAACGTGATTCTCGTCGAAGACATTCTCGATACCGGCCTCACGCTGAGCTACCTTCTGCGAGTCTTGCGGCAGCGGCGGCCCAAAACGCTTCGCGTCGCGGCCCTTCTCGACAAGCCCTCCCGCCGGCTGAAGCCCGTCGAAGCCAATTACGTCGGATTCAAGATACCCAACGAGTTTGTGGTCGGCTATGGGCTTGACTACGGCGAGCGTTATCGCAATTTGAAGGACGTTTACGTCCTCCATCTCCCCGAAGACGGGACGCACTGACCGCCCTGCCGGATTGAAGCTCACCTCCAAATTGGCGCAAGAATGTTTGCAAGCACGCCATCTATCTCCACGGAGCAAATTTCGCGCCTGCTATAATGGTTCGACTCGGGCTCACGCCGCGGGATTGGGGATCTCGCAGGCGATCCGCGGTCGCTGCATCATGCGGGAGCACAAAACCTGCGCGGGTCGCCATCATCCATGGATCTGACCGAACTCAATTCGACGCTCGACATCCCTGCGGAGACGCTGGCCGTCCTCGCGGAGATCAGCCACGAGATCAACGCGTCGCTCAATCTCGACGAGGTTCTTGCCAACGCCGCCTCCCAGGTGAAGCGGCTGATCGACTACGAAATTTTCGCCGTTCTGCTCCCCGAAGAGGGGACCGACAATCTTTACATTCGCTTCGCGATCGGCCATAGGCCCGAGGTCGTGGAGCACTGGCGCATTCCCATGGGCGACGGCATCATCGGCGCGGCCGCGCGCCTGGGGCAGGCGATTCGCGTCGGCGACGTGAGAAAAGACTCCCGGTATCTGCCCGCGGCGGAAGAAGTCCGTTCGGAGATGGCCGTTCCGCTGATCGTCCGCGGGCGCGTGATTGGCGTGATGGATATCGAGAGCCGCCAGCCGGATTACTTCACGCCGGGCCAGCAGACGATTCTCACCCTGGTGGCCAGCCGGATCGGCACGGCGGTCGAAAACGCCCGGTTGTTCCAGAGCGTGCGAAAACAGGCCGAGACGCTGATGCTGCTCAATGAAATCGGCCGCGAAACGAGCGCCACGCTCGAAGTCGAGGAGGTCCTCCGCCGCGCCGCCGAGATGACGAAGCGTCTGATCGACTACCAGATTTTCAGCATCTTGCTGCATGATGTGCCGGCCGGCGTCTTTCGTCATCACGTCACCGTGAAATTCGGCCAGCGCGTGCAGGAAAAATCCGTGGTTCCCGAGCACGAAGGCATCGTGGGTGCGGCGGCAAAGCTTCGCCGCCCGATCGTGGTTCCCGATGTGTCGCTCGATCCGCGCTACCGCATGCTGAATCCCGAGACGCGATCCGAGCTCGCCGTGCCCATGATTTACAAAACGCGCGTGATCGGCGTCATGGACCTCGAAAGTCCCCAACTCAACTATTTCACGCCGGACCACGTGCAGGTGCTTTCCATCCTGGCTTCGCACCTCGCGATTTCGATCGAAAACGCGCGCCTCTACGAGCAGGTGGCGCGCGACGAAAGCCGCATGGAGCGCGATCTCAACGCCGCGCGGCGCATTCAAGGCGCGCTGCTCCCGCATCTGCCCGGCGAGGAATTCGGCCTCGATATCGCCGCCCGCGTCGTCTCCTCGCGCGAGCTCAGCGGCGATCTTTACGATTTCCTCCGCTACGGCCCGCAGGAATTGGGCATCGCGCTCGGCGACGTCAGCGGAAAGGGAAGCGCGGCCGCTCTTTATGGCGCGGTTGCGATCGGCACGTTGCGCAGCCTCGGCTCGCTGAAGCCGCGGCCGGCCAATATGCTGCGCGCCGCCAATGGATTTCTGGGCGAGCGAATTATCGAGGGCCGCTTCATGACGCTTTGCTTCGCATCGTGGAATCGCCGCCATCGCCGCCTGCGCGTCGCCAATGCCGGCCAGGAGCAGCCGTTGCTATGGCACGCGGGAAAGGCCGAAAAGATTCAGATCGCCGGATTTCCGCTGGGAATTTTCGAAGAGGCCACCTACGAGGAGCGCAGCTACATTCTCGATCCGGGCGACGTGATCGTGCTCTATTCCGACGGGATCGCCGACACGCAGAATTCGACCGGTGAATTCTTCGGACACAAGCGCGTGGCGGCCATCCTTACCGAACATGCGGCCTTGACTGCCGACGCGATTGCCGATCACTTGCTCGAAGAGGTCGACAAATTCTCCGGCGGCCAACATCCTGCCGACGATCGCACTCTTCTCGTCCTCAAGGTCCGATAAACGGCGGCGCTAGGGTCGTTTGCCTCGAAATTCGACGCAAAATTGTCGCTCGAACATGGGGATCGAGGATCCCCCTGGCGGGCCCTTAAAAGGCCTTAAACGGACGAGAAAACGCCGGTTTTGGCGGCGTTACCACGCCTATCGTTCGCCCCAGCGCAATTTGCTGCGGAGGATCTGAAAATAGCTCTTGGTCGGCGGCCGGACGAGCGCTACCCGCTTCGCGGACTTGGTAATCCGCACGCGGTCCGTTGGCTCCATCTCGACGCTGATCTGCCCGTCGAGCGTGACGTATACCGGCTCCGACGCCGCCGTAAAATCCAGATCGATCTGCGAGCTGCCCGGAATCACCAGCGGCCGGTTCGTCAGCATGTGCGGGCAAATCGGCGTGATGATGAAAGCATCGAGGCTTGGGTCGACGATTGGGCCTCCCGCCGCGAGGGAATAGGCGGTCGAGCCGGTCGGCGTCGCCACGATAATTCCATCCGCGCGATACCGCGCCACGTGATGCCCGTCGACGTGCACGTCGAAATCGAGCATGCGGGCTTTTTCGCCTTTATTCGCCACCGCGTCGTTCAGCGCGCATTGGACTTCGGACGAGTCGCCCTTGCGGTGAATCTCCGCATCGAGCATCATCCGGTCGCTCGTGTGGTATTCGCCCGCGAGCACCTGCTCCATCAGGGGATACAGCTCCTCGAGCGTCACGCTCGTCAGAAAGCCGAGCCCGCCGAGATTCACCGCGAGGATCGGGACGTTGTGCCCCCCAAGCGCTCGGGCCGCCGAGAGCAGCGTGCCGTCGCCCCCAAAAACGATCAGCAGATCGATCCGCGCGCCCAGCGCATTTCGCGCCAGCACCGGCTCGCCCAGATCGAGGCAACACCCGTGCGTTTCCTCGTCGATAAAGACGCTGATTTTCCGCTCGTGCAGCCAGGCGATGAGCGGCGGCACCACGGAGGCCACGAGGTCGCGCACTGGCTTGCAGATAATGCCGGCTGAACGGATCATTCGTTTGGACGCCATCTTATTCTACCCGCGCCTCCGCGCGTGGAGGAAATACTCCTGATTTCCCTCAGCGCCGGTCAAGCGGCTGGGCTGCAGGCCCGCAATTTCGAGCCCGGCCTCGGCCGCCGCGGCCCGCACGCGCTCCACGGCTTTTTCGCGCAGGCTCGCGTCGCGCACGATGCCGCCTTTGCCCACCTCCCGTTTTTCCAGCTCGAATTGCGGCTTGATCAGAATCAGAAATTCAGCGCCCGCCGGCGCGATCGCAATCACCGCCGGCAAAATCTTCGTCACGGAAATGAACGACACATCCATCACGATCAGGCTGGGGGATTCGCCGATGTCGTCGGCGCGCAGATACCGCGCGTTGCGCTCCACTTTCACGACGCGAGAATCTTGCCGCAGCTTCCAGTCGAGCTGGTCGATGCTCACATCGACCGCATACACCCTGCGGGCGCCCGCCTGCAGCAGGCAATCGGTGAATCCGCCGGTCGAGCTGCCGACATCGAGACAAATCCGGTCGCGCGGATCGACCGCGAAATCCTCGAGCGCTCCTTCGAGCTTCATCCCGCCGCGGCTCGCGTAGCGCAGCGCCTCGCCTGCAATTTCGATCCGCGCATCCGCCGCCACCTGGCTTCCGGCCTTTTCCATCCTCGCGCCGTTCACCCGCACTTGCCCGGCAAGCAGGATCGCCTGCGCCCGCTCGCGAGAAGGGGCAAGCCCCCGTTGCACGAGCAGCACATCGAGTCGGGCTTTTCCCGGCTTCGGCATCTTAGAGCGATCGCCCCCCCTGCGCGGAATCGGGGCTTGAGGCCCGGGCGTGCATCGACAACGCGCGTGGCGTGTGCGGGGAGCACGCTCGGGCAAGCCCGCGCGGCAAACGGCGGCGGCGAGCCGCCGCACTCCACGCGCGTTGCGGCCGTAGCTCCCAAACTGTCCTACGCGTGCATCCGACCTTTGCGGCTACGACCGGCGCGCGACCAAGAACTCCGCCAGTTGGCGCAGGCGTGACGCCCTTGCGCCGTAGCAATCGAGTTCAGCGAGGGCCTTCGCTTCCAGTTCCGCCGCAATCGCGCGCGACTTTTCGATTCCGTAAAGCGCCGGATATGTCGCCTTCTTCTGCGCCTGATCTTTTCCGGCAGTCTTGCCCAGTGCGGCGGATGATTCCTCCACATCCAGCAAATCGTCCACCACCTGAAACGCCCAGCCGATGGCATCGCCGAAGCGCCGCAGCCTTTCCACATCCTCATTTGCCGCGCCGCCCGCGATTGCGCCGGCCACAATCGAGGCGCGAATCAGCGCCGCCGTCTTCGACCGGTGAATATATTCCAGCGCGTCCGCGCTCACCGGCTTGCCTTCGGCTTCCACATCAGCTACCTGCCCGCCCACCATTCCATCCACAGTGCCTGCCGCGGACGCAATTTCGGCGATCACGCGCACGCGCCTCTCCGCTTCGAGCGGGGCCTTCGCGAGCGTTTCAAACGCGAGCGTCAGCAGCGCGTCGCCCGCCAGAATCGCGATGGCCTCGCCGAAGACTTTATGGTTGGTCGGCTTGCCGCGGCGCAGGTCGTCGTTATCGAGCGCGGGCAGATCGTCGTGAATCAGGGAATACGTGTGAATGAATTCGAGCGCGCACCCGGCCTGGATCGCCGCATCCATATCCTCAGTGAACATCCGCGCCGATTCGAGGCACAGCACGGGGCGAATGCGCTTGCCGCCCGCGAACACGCTGTAACGCATCGCGCGGTGAATCGACGGCGGCCGCATGTTTTCGGCCGGCAGAATGTGCTCGAGGGCCGCTTCAATCGCGGCGTGGTCCGCTTCGAAAAAATCGGGAAGTTTCATGCGTCGAGGCAGGGCAGGATAGCGGCGCGAATCACACGAAGTCTATGACGATTCATCTTCAGGCTCGAAGGGTTCCGCGGCAATCTTCCCGTCCGCTTTCTTCAGCAGGATTTCGACGCGGCCCTCCGCCTCTTCGAGCTGCTTCTGGCATTCCCGCGAGAGTTTCACGCCCTCTTCGAAGAGCTTCATAGCTTCATCGAGCGAGAGATCGGTGCTTTCGAGCCGCTTCACCACCTCTTCCAGGCGCGCGAGCGACTTTTCGAAATCGCCCTTCTTTTGCGGCTCAGCTGCCTTGTTCGTCGCTGAATTCATCGCATTCCTTCGCCCGATACCAAGCGCTTATCTCTGTCTTGCTCTGCGTCCTCTGCGCCTCTGCGGTGAATCGTAATCTCAGATCTGAAATCCGAAATTTCAGATTACGGTTCTACCGCTGGCAGCCGGGACACCAGAAAGTGGAACGCCCGCTCTGCGCGATGCGGCGAATCGTGCCGTCGCCGCGCCTGCATTTCTCTCCAGCGCGGCCGTAGACTGCCAGAATCGTTTCGAGCCCTTGGAACCACCAGTTCGGATCGCGAAAGTCCGGTGCCGGATGGAGACAGCATTCTAGCGCACGGCGCAGAATGTCAACAATGCCCTTATGCAGCCGCCGCGCTTCCGCGGCCGTCAGGCGATTCGTTCGCCGCTGCGGGTTCAGCCGCGCGCGCCACATCGCTTCATTCGAATAGATGTTTCCGAGTCCAGCAATCTTGCTTTGATCGAGCAGAAACGCTTTCAGCGGCCGCTGGCTCGCGCGTAGCAACGCTGCCAGGCGCTCAACCGTGAACTCACGCGAAAGCGGCTCGACGCCCATCTTGCGAATGCCGGGAACATCCTCCGGCGCATCGGCCCACTGCACGCGCCCGAAATGCCGGCCATCGACGAACCCCAGCGTCCCGCGCCGCGTCTCAAAGGCGACATCGATGTGTCCGCTGATTTTGCGCTCGGGAAACCACACGAGCTGCCCATCGAGCTTGAAATGCAGGATCAGGCATCCGCGGTCGAGCAACAGAATCAGATATTTTCCGCGCCGCTCGACGGCGCGAATCCTGCGGCCCCGCGCATTTTTTTCGATCGCCGCCGCGGCCCGCGCGGCGCCGCGTCCCGAGGTGGGGCGCACGGCAATCGGATGAATCACGCGGCAGCGAAGAATGGTTCGCCCCACGACGAGCGGCCGCAGCGCCCGCGCCACCGCTTCGACCTCGGGAAGCTCAGGCATAAGGCAGGGAACTCCGCTTCCTGGGAAGTGTTGTCATACCAGCGCCAGCTTCGAATCGCATCCGGCGAAATTGCGAACCCTTGCGCGGAAATCACGGCAAGAGCACAATCGGCTCATGCCACTCGAATTTACCACTTCTTATCTCAAGGACTCGACTGACCTGCTGCGCTATTACAAAAAACTTGGCGAGCGCGCCATCGCGCAGGCGCCCGATGAGGCGCTGGCGGCTGCGCTCGATGCAGAGTCGAATTCGATTGCGATCATCGTAAAGCACCTCGCCGGCAACATGCAGTCGCGCTGGAAGGACTTTCTTACCTCGGACGGCGAAAAGCCCAGCCGCAATCGCGACTCCGAATTCGAGACCCCTCCGCAGACGCGCGCCGAGATTCTGGCGCTCTGGGAAGCATCGTGGAAAATCGCATTTGATGCGCTCGCGCCGCTCACGGATGACGATCTCAGCCGCACGATCCGCATCCGCGGCGAACGCCACTCCGTGATGCAGGCAATCCATCGCCAGGTGGCGCACTACGCGTATCACATCGGCCAGATCGTTTACATCGCGAAGCACTGCTCGGCAGGCGAATGGAAGTCGCTCACCATCCCGCGCGGCAAATCCGCCGACTACAACTCGCGCGTCAGTGCCGGCGAGGTCTCCCAACGTTAGACTGTCAAAGAAGGGACGCCGGCGCTATTCGTGGCTGAGGCCCTTCCCGTCCCAGCGCGCTTTCGCGAGTCTAAAAGGCTTGCGCCTTCTGCCGTTGCGCGGCAGGGCCTCGATCTCGATCACCTGAACTACGGCGGCCCGGATCCCGTTGTGACCGGGTCGCGAGGCGAAGACGACGAAGCAAGCTTCGTCGAAGAAAAGCGGCGGCGAGCCGCCACTCCAAGGACGCCCCTGACGGTGTTTTGCGGCAGGGCTCGGAGAGCCACGCACAGTGTCGATGCCGGCACACCCTCGGAGTGCGGGAGCTAGCTCCCGCTGTATGCCGCCCGGGCTTGCCCGGGCGTGCTCCCCGCACTCGCCACGTGCGTCGTCGCTGGGAAGCGCGCGGTCCAAAGCCGAGCTGATTTTTCAGGCACTCGTGTCGCCGTTGAAAGCCACGACCCACAAGGATTTTCGGATTCTCGGGCTGCCACGCAGGCTCTTCACCCCTCGAAGCAACATCGCGCGTCGCCGCCATCTCCTCGCGCCGGATGCCTGATAGAATTGCCACAAATGGGCGTTTCCGCGATCTCCGCGTGTAAGCCGCTACCCCGGCGCTCGATCTTGCGCATGCAAGGTGCGGCCGCAGCATGACGCCGCTCCACGTCTTCGGCATGCTTTTCCTGATCGGCGTGAACGCGTTTTTTGCCGCCGCCGAATTTTCGCTCGTCGCCGTTCGCCTTTCCCGCGTGCGCCAGCTCGTCGAAAAAGGCGACCCGCGCGCCAAAATCGTCGAGCAATTGATCGGCGATCTCGGACGCGTCGTTTCCGGCGTGCAAGTGGGGCTCACGATCGCGAGCCTTTCTCTCGGCTATCTGGGCGAGATCACGCTGGCGGCGATCGTGCATCCGCTGGTGCAGGATTTCACGCGGCCCTGGGCGCCGATCCTTGCTCATGCGATCGCGCTCGTGGTCGTGTTTGGCCTGCTCACGTTTCTCCAGGTTGTTTTTGGCGAGCTCGTCCCGAAAGGCCTCAGCCTCGCCCGCGCCGAGCGCGTCGCGCTGCTGATCGCACGGCCATTTCATTGGTTCCTGCGGACGTTTAGCTGGGCCATCGATCTCTTCGATACAACCTCGGAGAAAATCGTGGGCGCGCTCGGTATCATCGCGCCGCACAGCCACACCCTGGTGCGCTCCGTGGAGGAGCTGCAAGTAATGGTGCAGCAGGCTCGCGACCGCGGCGTGCTCGCCGAACGCGACGCCCAGTTCGTGCAAAACGCGATCGAGCTGGGTCAAGTGCAGGTGCGCGAAGTCATGGTGCCGCGTCCCGACGTGCACGCGCTGCCCGCCGATGCCGGCCTCGACGAGGCCATGCGCGCGTTCGCCACCACGCAGCGCTCGCGCCTGCCGGTTTACGAAGGTTCGCTCGATCACATTCTCGGCTTCGTGCATATCAAGGACATCATCTGGCTGCTGCTCGACCGCGCCCGGCGCGCCGAGGAAAATCAGCCCGCGCCTGCCTTCGATCTGCGAAAGCTGCTGCGCGAGGTCCTGATCGTTCCAGAGACGAAGCCGGCCAGCAGCCTGCTGCTTGAATTTCGCACGCGGCGCATCGGCCTCGCGATGGTGGTCGACGAATTCGGCAGCATTCTCGGCCTCGTGACGCTCGAGGACATCCTCGAGCAGATGGTCGGCGCAATTCACGACGAGTTCGACGTGGTCGAGCAACCGCTGAGCTTGCCCGACGGCGGAATGATTTTCGACGCCGCGATTAAAGTGCGCGACCTCGAAGCGCAATACAACATCGCCATTCCCGACGATCCGTCGTATGAGACCGTCGGCGGCTTCGTTCTCAGCCGCCTCGGGTTTATCCCGCGCGGCGGGGAAAGCTTCGAATCGGATGGCTATCTTTTCACGGTCACTGAGATGGATCGCCGCCGCGTCTCGCGCGTGAAGATCAAGCCGATCCGGCCGGCAGGGCCTGCGTTGGTGCCATCGGCCCCGCCGTCCGCCTCCGTGGCTCCGCCTGCGCGGGGCGCGAAGCCCAGGCAAGCCCCATCCGTAAGGGAGCGTCGCGCGAAATGATCCGCTACCTTTCGGTGCGGGTGCTGCTCGCGCTGCCGGCGCTCTGGCTGATCGTCACCATGGTTTTCCTGCTGGCGCATATTATTCCCGGCGATCCGGTGCAGCAGATGCTGGGCGAAGGCGCGCGCGCGGAGGATCTACAGCAGCTTCGCCATTCGCTCGGCCTCGACAAGCCGATTTCCGTGCAATACGGTCACTATTTGGCCGGAGTTCTGCGCGGAAATCTCGGAGAGTCATTTCGCTTTCAGGAACCGGTTACGCGCGTCGTTCTCGAGCATTACCCCGCGACCCTCGAACTGGCTTTCGTCGCGCTGCTGGTCTGCATGGCGATCAGCATTCCCGCCGGCATCTGTGCGGCCGAACGCCGCGGCACGGCCGCCGACCACGCCGTCGGCGTCTTCACGCTGCTCGGGCTATCGGTGCCGAATTTCGCGCTCGGACCGGTGCTGATCCTGATTTTTTCCGTGATTTTCGGCTGGCTGCCGGTTTCAGGGCGCGGCGGCGCAGGGCATTTGGTGCTGCCGGCCATCACTCTCGGCGCGGCTCTTGCGGCGATTCTGGTGCGCATGGTGCGCAGTTCGGTGATCGAAGAGCTTTCGAGCGACTACGTCCGCACGGCGCGCGCCAAGGGCCTTTCCGAGTCGCAGGTTCTTTTCCGCCACGCATTTCGCAACGCGCTGATTCCGATTCTCACGATCCTCGGCCTGCAGTTCGGGACGCTGCTGGCCGGCGCGATCGTCACCGAAACAATTTTCTCGTGGCCGGGCATCGGCCGGCTCGCCGTCCAGGCGATTTCCGCGCGCGACTACCCGCTGTTGCAGGGCTGCATCCTGCTGATTGCCGTCTCCTACGTCGTCGTGAATCTTTTGACCGACATGATCTACGCGCTGGTCGATCCGCGGGTGCGCCTGCAATGAAAGGCCTGCGCGAGTTTCTTCTGCGGAGCGGCCCCGGGCGATGGGGGCTTGGCCTGGCGCTGCTGCTCGCATTCATCGCGCTCGCCGCGCCTTGGCTTGCGCCCTACGATCCGACCGCGCAGAATCTGCCGGCGCGCCTGCTCGGCCCGAGCGCCGCGCACTGGATGGGCACGGACGATCTCGGCCGCGACATTCTCTCGCGCATCTTCTTCGGCGCGCGGATCTCGATGCTGGTCGCGATCAGCGTGGTGGCTGGCTCGGGCGCCATCGGCCTTTCGATTGGAGCGCTCGCGGGCTTTCTCGGCGGCTGGTTCGATCACATCGTGAACGTTGTCCTGATCAACGCATTTCTCTCGTTCCCCGGAATTCTGCTGGCGATCGCGTTCGCGGCGTTTCTCGGGCCCGGCATTGGCAAGGTGATCCTCGCGCTGGTCATCACGGGTTGGGCGGGCTATGCGCGCCTCGCGCGCGCGCAGATTTTGCAGGCGAAGGAAATGGAGTACGCGCTCGCCGCGCGTTCGCTGGGCGCCTCGCCCGCGCGCATTTTGCTGCGGCACCTTCTGCCGAATATCCTTCAGCCTCTGCTTGTGCAGGCGACCATCGCCATGGCCGGGGCGATTCTCGCCGAATCGACGCTCAGCTTCCTCGGCCTCGGCGTCCTCGCACCCATGCCCAGTTGGGGCGCCATGCTCAACGACGCGCGCAGCCACCTCTTCGACGCGCCGCACATGGTGATTTTCCCCGCGCTCGCGGTGATGGCCGCCGTGTTGGCGTTCAATCTCCTCGGCGACGCCCTCCGCGACTGGATGGACCCGCGCATGCGCTCGTACCTGATTGTGACCTCGTTGGCTCGCTGAGTAGCGCCGGCGTCCCGCCGGCTTTTGGGTTTTAGCAACTCAGATGGTAAGCGCTGCGCCTCAGATATGGCCGGCGGGTGGTGCGATTGAATGCGCGTAAGGCGGGCGCAGCGAGCGGCGCCCCTACAAGGGGAAAGGGCACAGCGACTACGATAGCTCGACGGTGACTTCCGCGCCGCGCGCGATGCCGAGCGCCCGGGTGGCGCTGGCCTTGTTCACGCAAATTTCAAGGTAGCCGCTCGATCCGATCACGCCGACCGCTTCGCCCGCCGCGCCCTGCGCGAATGTCGGAACGACCTTGCTCACCACCGCATTGCCCGCGCGAATCGTGAATTTGCCGTTTCCGTCCGCCAGCGCTGGAACGTCCTGCGGTGTGAGATTCGTTACGGCGTTGCCGAAATGATCGACGCGCAGCACGATGCCTTTCACCGTATTGCCCGCCGTCTTCGGCTTCGGAATCGCAAAGCGGACGAAATCCGTGATCTGCTCGCCGAACGCCGAAGTCTGCCACGATTTCGAAAGCCACGCGGCCACTGGCGCGAAAATATCGCGGCCGTGAAACGTGTTGCTCACCGGGCTGCGGAAGTAGTGTTCGGAGATGATGTTCCAGACGTAGAGCGCTTCCGTCTGATCGTACACCGCGGAAAGCACGCCGTTATCCGGCGCGACGATGTAGTGCTGATCGGCCGCCACCAAAATCGGCCGCCGCGCGGTTCCCACGCCCGGATCGACTACCACCACGTGGATCGTCTTCGGCGGAAAATATTTGTACGCCTGCGCGATGGTGAGCGCGCCATCCAGAATATCGTGCGCGAGCACGCCGTGGGTGATGTCGACGACGTTGACTTCGGGATTGATGGCGAGGATCACGCCTTTCATGACCCCGACCAGATGGTCGTTCGTGCCGTAATCCGTCGTCAGCGTGATGATGGGCCGCGCCAAGGTTCGCTCCAGTCGCGCGCCGCCCGCAACGAAATGCCCGGCGGCGCATCCTCGACGCTAGCGAACCGTCGCGCCCGTGTCAAAGCCAACCCCTCGCGCTGCCGCGATTGAGTAACGCGTATGTGGAATAGCAATGCTGAAGAGAGATTCTTCGGCCAGAAACCGGCCTCAGAATGACGCGGGACCCTTTGTGGCGTACGCGGGGATTCGAGCGTCCCGGCCGGACTCACTCCTCATCCGCCCGCACCAGCCAACGCCGTCATGCTGAAGCCATCCGGCGAGGATGGCTGAAGAACCTCTCTTCGGCGTCAAATCTCGCCTCCGGCTCCATCACTCCTCGTAGAGATTGATCTCGCCCACGCCGCCCTCGACCGTCAGGTTGATCGTGGCCGCGGATTTCCCGTAGGCCGTGTTGATGTACGCGTCTCCGTCGCGCTGCAAGCCATGTGCGTTGATCGACCCGAGCCCGCCCGACGCGTTTACCCGCACACCCACATCCTTCGGCAGGCGGATCGTTGCCGAGCCCACTCCGCCCTGGATCGTCGCATCCAGGTCGCTCGTTCGCGGCCCCGTGAGATCGAGATGGAGGTCGCCCGCCCCCACGTGGATTTCCAGCCGGCTCAGATCGATCTGGCTCATCTGCAGGTTTCCCTCGCCCGCGCCCATATTCAGCTTCAGGTCGATGGGAACGCCGCTGGCCATTCGAAGATTCCAGTCGTCCCGCCTTCCGCCCCAGTGCGTGTTGTCCTGATCGTTTTGCGTAATGTCGAGATCGCCGTGGCTGCCCGAAACGCTGTAATCGATCGTTGGCTTGCCTTCGCTGTCGTCGTAATTAAACGACGCATCGAGCAGCTTGCCCGACCCGCCGCTTACCGTCACGGATCCCGCCGGTATGTCGATGTCGGCGCTCACGCTCTTTGCGCCCTGCAATTCCACCGACTGCGTTTCATGCAGATCGTGCCCGCGGCGCCAGTCGCCATTGCCGTACCAGTCGCGCCCCCACCAGCCGTTGCCGTGGCCCCAGCCGTCTGAACCGCGGTCGCCCCGGTGCAAGCCTGCCCCGATCAGGATGATCAGCAGCACGATCAGCGCGAGCCCTGTCCCGGATAGGGCGTGGCTTCGCGTGCCATCCGGGTTGCGGTTCAAGTAATGGTCCCAGATCTGCCCCAGTCCCACGAAGATCAGCAGCAGCGGCCAGTATCGCCAGAATACCCACCACGGGTCGAAATCCGGCCGCATCGTCCCCAAAAGGAATAAAACGCCGAACCCGATCAATATGATCGGCCCGGCCATGGATCTCCTGCGCGGACGACGAAACTCCGGCCCGGGGCCCGTACCGCCCGTTTCTGTTCCGCCGGTTGTGCTCATGGTTGGCTCCTGTCAGCAGTCCCTGTCACTGATACGCGCGCCTGGCCCCGAAAGTTCCACCCGGGGCGTCCCGCTTTGGCATATCTCCTTCCGGCACATCTCCTTCCCCGGAGTCTCGCGCGCCGGTGACTCATATCACCACGGGTCATGGCCGATATCACTTACCGAAGTTGTTCCGGATTCTATGCTAATCGCGACTTTTTCGGAGGAGGTACGAAAGATGAAGCATCCGAATACGATGAAAGCGGCGGTCGTCGAGAAATTCGGCGCGCCGATGGTGATTCGAGAAGTCCCGGTACCGACGCCCGGTCCCGGCCAGGCCCTCGTGCAGGTGGTGGCGAGCGGCGTCTGCCATACGGACATCCACGCGGCCGACGGCGATTGGCCCATCAAGCCGACGCTACCCTTCACTCCGGGACACGAAGGAGCAGGAATCGTTGCCGCCCTCGGCCCCGGCGTAACCCATCTCAAGGAAGGCGACCGCGTCGGCATCGCCTGGCTGCACAGCGCCTGCGGGCATTGCGATTTCTGCATGGCCGGCTGGGAGACGCTCTGCCTCCAGCAACAGAATTCCGGATATTCCGTCAACGGCAGTTTCGCGCAGTACGCGCTGGGACAGGCCGACTACCTCGGGCGCATCCCCAAGAATCTTTCGTTTTCCGACGCCGCTCCGATCCTTTGCGCCGGCGTCACTACATACAAAGGGCTGAAGGAAACGCAGGCGCGCCCCGGCGAGTGGGTCGTGATCTCGGGAGTCGGCGGGCTCGGCCACGTCGCGGTGCAATATGCGAAAGCAATGGGCCTGCACGTGGCGGCCGTTGATTTGGGCCCCGAAAAAATGGCGCTTGCGCGCAAGCTCGGCGCTGAAATCACGATCGATGCAGCCTCGCAAGATCCGCCGAAAGAGGTGCAGCGACAGATCGGCGGAGCCCATGGCGTCCTCGTCACTGCGGTCTCTCCGATTGCATTCAAGCAAGCTGTCGGCATGCTTCGCCGCGGCGGCACCTGCGTGCTCAACGGCTTGCCTCCGGGCGAATTTCCCGTTTCCATCTTCGATGTCGTACTCAACCGCTACACCATCCGCGGCTCAATCGTCGGCACGCGCCTCGATCTCGAAGAGGCCCTCGCATTCGCCGCCGAAGGCAAAGTGAAAGCCACCATCCAGATGGAATCGCTCGAGTCGATCAACGACATCTTCGCGCGCCTCAAGAAGGGCAAAGTGAACGGCCGCATCGTCCTCGATCTCGAAAAGGACGCTCGCAGCCAGCCCAGTGCGAGCCACGAAGGCGAACTCGCGCACGCCGGAAAATCGAGCCGATAAAATCTCAGCTGACGGCTTTTCGGGCGCGGGGCGGGTGCAAAATCCGCCCTGCGTCTTGATCCTTCGGATCTCGCACGGTCTTTGGCTTCGCCTTCTCCGTGCCCTCTGTGGTTTTCCTCAGTGACCTCTGTGTTACATCTTCTCGGCTCCGGAATTTGCCTCGCCTTTTCTCTTACTCTTTGCTAAAGTGCCGCACCAACTAAGCCCTACTCTCTGAGGCGGGAGGTTCGCGTGGCTGCTCTCGATCTGCGTCCCTTGTCGCTCGGTGAAATTCTCGACCGCACCTTCTCGCTCTATCGCTCCAATTTCCTTTTGTTTCTCGGCATCGCGGCGATTCCGCAGCTGGCGGTTCTCGCCTTTCATCTGGCCCAGGTCTTCCTGATCGGCATTCCTGTTGCTAGCCGCGATCCCTCGCGGACGGCTCTTTCCGCGGGTTGGGGGTCGCTCGCGCTCCTCGCAGGGCTTCTCGGAGGCGCGATCTATATCGCAACATACTTGTTCGCGCAGGGCGGGACAGTCTATGCCGTTTCGGAATTGTATCTTGGGCGCACCACGACGATCGGCGAGTCTCTTCGTCGAATGCGCGGCCACGCACTGAACCTCTTCGGCGTGACGCTGCTTAACGGCCTCGCCGTTGGCGTCGGCTTCCTTCTGCTGGTCATTCCCGGCATCTGGCTCGCCTGCCGCTTGATTACTTGCGTGCCGGCCGCATTGCTCGAAGACCTCGGCGCCCGCGATTCGCTCGAACGCAGCTACCGGCTGACGGAAGACAGCGTGGGCCGCGCCTTCGTGATCTATCTGGTCTATGTTGTGATGGCGATCGTCGCGGCCTCGATATTTATGTATCCCGCCGATTTTATGCTGATGTTGTCCGTAAGGACCCACCCGGAATCGGTGCGCATGTGGTTGGCTTTGGCTCAGGTGGGAAACACTATCGGTGAAACGCTGATCACGCCGATCCTCTTGATCGCCACCGCCATCTTCTACTTCGACCTGCGCGTCCGCAAGGAAGCCTTCGACCTGCAGCTCATGATGAACCCGGGCGCCGCAACATCCGTGTCCGCGCCCGGCACCCTGCCGTCCATGCTTTCTTGATCTTGCCGCTCGGGTAGCTCCCGTCTGGCATCAGTTCTCGCACCGGTCCGTTTGCTTGACCCGTTCTGCCACAGCCGCTATCCTGAATCTTCCGAGGCTTGCACATGGCTGTTTATCTCGACTACAACGCGACGACTCCCGTGGCCCCTGCGGTCCTCGAAGCCATGCTGCCGTTTCTCGGCGAGAATTTCGGGAATGCCGGCTCGGTCCATTCGGCGGGACAGCGCGCGCGCGCCGCGGTCGATGCCGCGCGCGAATCGGTGGCGGCGCTGATCCGCGCCAAGGCGAGCGAGATCGTCTTCACGAGCGGCGGCACGGAGGCGGACAACCTCGCGATCTTCGGTTCACTCGCGGGCACGGTCGCCACATCGCCCAAGCCGCGCAAGCACGTCATCACCACCACCATCGAGCATCACGCGATTCTGCATAGCTGCGAGGAGCTCGAGCGGCAGGGAATCGACGTCACCGTCGTGCCGGTCGGCCGTGGCCCCGAATCGCAAGGCGTGGTCGATCCCGAAGATATTCGCCGCGCGCTGCGACCCGAAACCGTGCTGATCACCGTGATGCACGCGAATAACGAGCTCGGCACGATCCAGCCGATCGAAGAAATTGCGCGCATCGCCGCCGAAGCGGGCGTGCGTTTTCATTGCGATGGCGTGCAGTCCGCAGGCAAGGTCCCGCTCGATGTGAAGCGGCTCGGCGTCGATCTGCTCTCGATCTCCGCGCACAAGTTTTACGGCCCCAAGGGTGTGGGCGCGCTTTACGTTCGCACGGGGACGAATCTCTCGCCGCGATTTTTCGGCGGGCATGCTGAGCGAGACCGCCGGCCCGGCACCGAAAATGTTCCCGGCATCATCGGCATCGGCAAGGCCGCCGAGCTGGCGCGCAAGCTGCTCGCGGAAGATGCTGCCCGCATCGCGCCGCTGCGCGACCGCCTCGAATCGACGCTGCTCGAGCGAATCCCATCCGCACGCCTGAACGGTGACCGCAAGCATCGCGTTCCCAACACGACCAACATCTCGTTTCCCGGCGCGGCCGGCGAAGCTCTGCTGATCGCCCTCGATCTGCAGGGCGTCGAATGCTCCACGGGCGCCGCGTGCTCATCCGGTTCCACCGAACCATCGCACGTGCTCACCGCCGCGAGCCTTTCGCGCGACGATGCGCGCGCCAGCCTCCGCTTCAGCCTCGGCCGCCCGACCACCGCTGCCGAAATCGATCGCGCCATCGAAATTATTCCCGGCGCAGTCGAACGCATCCGCGCGCTTTCGCCGCGAGCCCCGCAAGCAGAGGCCGTCCCCGCGCGGTAACACGAAAATGACGAATACCGCCCAACTCGATTTGATGCACGAGGCTCCTGCGCCTGCGCCAAGTGCGGTTGCCGTCGCCATGTCCGGCGGCGTCGACAGCTCGACTGTTGCGGCGATTCTGCGGGATCGCGGCGAGCCCATCATCGGCCTCACGATGCAGCTCTGGAATCAGCGCCGCCTGCCGCAGCTTCAGGGCGATGGGCCCGCGCCGCATCGCTGCTGCTCGCTCGACGATGTGTACGACGCGCGCCGCGTGGCCGAGCATCTCGCCATCCCGTATTACGTGATCAATTTCGAGCGTGAATTCGAGGAGACCGTCGTTCGCCCGTTTGTCGACGACTATCTTTCGGGCCGCACCCCGATTCCGTGCACGCACTGCAATAATCACGTCAAGTTCGATCAGCTTCTCACGACGGCGCGCCAGATCGGCGCCGATCGCATCGCCACAGGCCACTACGCGCGCGTCCGCCGCAATCGCGAAACGGGCCGCTACGAATTGCTCCGCGCCATCGATCAGAATAAGGACCAGTCGTATTTCCTCTTCGGCCTCACGCAGGAACAGCTCGCGCGCACCGAATTTCCGCTCGGCGAGCTGACCAAACAGGAAGTGCGCGAAATCGCGCGCCGCCTTGCCGTGCCGGTGGCCGAGAAGCCGGAAAGCCAGGAAATCTGTTTCGTTCCGACGGGCAATTACGTCCGCTTCATCGAAAGCTACCTGCAGGAGCAGGGAACTGCGGCAAACAGCGAAGGCCGGGCCAAGCTGGGAGAATTGAGCGAGCCCGGCGAGATCGTCTCGACGTCGGGAGAAGTGATCGGCCGCCACAACGGCCTCCACCACTACACGGTGGGCCAGCGCCGCGGCCTGGGCCTCGCCGCGGGACATCCCGTCTACGTGGTCGCGCTCGACCGCGAAAATAATCGTCTTATCGTCGGCGAAGACGGCGAATTGCGCCGCGCCGTCTGTGAAGTTCGCAACGTCAATTGGATTCCGTACGAAGTCCCCGAAAGCCCCGTGCGCGCGAGCGTGCGCATCCGCAATCGCCACGTGCCCGCCGAAGCGGAAATCACTCCTCTCGACGCAACCACCGCCCGCGTATCTTTCTTCGAGCCGCAGCGCGCGATCACGCCCGGCCAGGCCGCGGTTTTCTACGACGGCGAGCAAGTCCTCGGCGGCGGCTGGATTTCGAAGTAGTCAGGAAAATAAATGCAGATGGTTTCGGGCAGGCGAAGCGGGAGAATCGCTTCAGATGAAGAGTTCTTCGTCTTGCGTGGCTGCGTCCGGCTGCGGCGGGCGGCGCCGGTCTCGGAAGAAATCGAGCCCCGCCTTGACGCCCTTCAGCACGGCGGACACTTTGTTGATCGGGTCCCAGACTTTGTCGCGGATCGTCGAGCCGGCTTCCTCGATCACCTCAAGCGTGCCGGTGAGGATCTGGTCCGCGCGAATGATCTGGATGCGCAGCCGCTCAACGGCATCCGTGAACACGCGGTCCACTTTCTGCGCCTGGCTTCGCGCCACGCGGGTCACTTCGGCCGCATCGCCCATGATGCTGCGGATGCGGTCCTCGGAATCCTCGAGAATGTGATTCGTGCGGACGAGGATCGGATCGATGCGAGCCTGCAATTGCGTGGCGATCCGCGTGAAATTCTTGATCGCCGCCTGCAACTGCAGAAACATCGCCAGCAGAATCGCCATCTGAATCACGATGGCGATGGTGGCGACCGCGATGAACACTTCGAGCCAGCCGGACATTGGGCTCCCGGAAATGCGTCAGGATGCTTTTGCTTCGCGCTTGTACGTTTCCTTGCCCGCGTCCACGGCCGTGGAAATGGCGTCCTTCTGGCGCGACATGATCTCCTTGCTGCGTTCGATCAGGTCTTCGGCGCGTTCCCGCAGTTCGCGGGCCTTCTTCTGGGCGTAGTCGCGGCCTTCATCGGCCTTCGACGTGAGGTATTCGCGTGTCTCTTCGCCGGATTTCGGCGCAAAAAGAATTCCAACGAGCGCTCCAATGCCAAGCCCAACAAGAAAGAAGCTCACCCTCGAGCCAACGTTGTCAGCCATAGTCCACCTCCAGATTGGACACTAGCATAGCACTTCCACCCCGGCAAGGGTTGGGAAGCTGTAGCGGCGCGGCGGAAATCACGTTACCGGCGTTTTTTCGGCCGGGGCCCTCAGGGCGTCGTAGACGCGCTGCGCCTGGCGCCGCGGAATCTCGGCGGCGAGTTCGTCGACACCCATCTCGCGCAGCCGCGCCACGCTGCCGAAGCGGCGCAGCAGCTTCTGCGCCGTGCGCTCGCCGACGCCCGGAATTTCGACGAGCGAAGTCCGCAGGCGGCGGCTCGAGCGCCGCTGCCGGTGGAAGGTGACCGCGAAGCGATGGGTCTCGTCGCGAATCTGCTGGATCAGGTGCAGGACGGGCGAATGCTTATCGAGCACGATCGGATCGTTCTCGCGCCCGAGGATGTAGAGAATTTCTTCCTTCTTCGCGATGCTCGCCACAGGCTGGTTGATGATCTCGAGTTTTTCGAGCGCCTCGGCAGCGGCGTGGAGCTGGCCGATGCCGCCGTCGATCAGCAGCAGGCTCGGCATCGGCTTATTTTCGTCGCGCACGCGGCGGTAGCGCCGCTCGACCGCTTCGCGCATGCTCGCGAAATCGTCGCGCAGGATGCCGGCGGCTTTGTCCGGGCCTTCGGGCATCGCATCGCCGCGAATGATGAATTTGCGGTAATCGGATTTCTTCATGCGGCCGTCTTCCCACACGACCATCGACGCGACCGTGTCCGAGCCCTGAATGTGCGAAATATCGAAGCACTCGATGCGCTTCGGCGGCTCTTCGAGGCTGAGCGCGGCCTGCAGGGCTTCGGCGATGGCTTTCGAGCTCGGTTTCAGCACGCGGAAGCGCTGCGTGAAGGAATGCTGCGCATTTTTCTCGACGAGCTCGAGGAACGCGTGCTTCTGCCCGCGCTGCGGATTGAGGATCTCCACTTTGTGTTTCGCAGTTTCGCTCAGCACCTCTTCGAGCAGCGGCCGCTCTTCGAAATCCATCGGCACGTGGATGTAACGCGGCAAATACGCCGCGTCGAGATACAGCTGCTTCAGCAGCGACGGCAGAAACTCCTCGGGCCGCAGTTCGTCGATATCCTCCCAATAGAAATCGCGCCGGTCGACCACGCGCCCGCCGCGCAAGTGAAAGAGATTCACGGCCACTTGCGGCGGCTCGGCATACCACGCGAGCACGTCGGTATCGTCGCCTTCCGCCGCGGCGATTTTCTGGCGCTCTTCCATTTCCTCGAGCGTGCGCAGCAGATCGCGATAGCCCGCGGCTTCTTCGTAGCGCTGCTCCTCGGAGGCTTTTTCCATGCGCTGTTTCAGGCTGCGCGAAAGGTCGTGGCGGCGGCCTTCGAGAAACAGCCGAACGTCGCGCGCTGCTTCCGCGTAGCGCTCGTCGGTGACCAGCGCAGCGCACGGGCCGAGGCACCGGTGAATGTAATACTGCAAGCAAGGACGTGGATGAAGGCGCGAGAGGTCGACAGTACACGACGGCACCAGGAAATGTTTGTGGATCAGGTGGACAAGCCGGTACGCGAGGCTCGCAGGAAAGTATGGCCCGAAATAGGTCGAGCCGTCTTTGTCGAGGCGGCGCGTGACGTAGACGCGAGGGAATTTCTCGAATGCCGTGTACTTGATGTACGGATAGGTCTTGTCGTCGCGCAGCAGGATATTGAATTTCGGCTTGTACTGCTTGATGAGGTTGTTTTCGAGCGCCAGCGCCTCGCGTTCATTGTCGACCACGATGTAATCGAGCTCGGCGATTTCGCGAACCAGCGACCCGGTCTTGGCATTGTTCAGCGCGCTCGATTCCAGAAAGTACGAGCGGACGCGGCTCCGCAGCGAGAGGGCCTTGCCGACGTAGACGATCTTCCCGGATGCGTCTTGAAACAGGTACACGCCGGGCTGGGCGGGCAGATTCGCGACTTTTTCTCGGAGTTCCATTTTCAGCGCGTTACAATGTGCGGGGCGTACGTTTCCGGCGGGAATCTCGCCCGTCGCGTACAACTTCTATGATAGCAAATCGCTCTAAACCTAATGGGAAAGCGATGCGACGAGCGTCTCCATTCTTGTTGCTGATGATATTCGCTCTGTCCGCGTGGTCCGCGCGGCAGTCGGGGCAGAATCCGCCCGCTTCGCCGCCGCCTTCGCCTCCTTCCTCCTCCGCCAAGCCGAGCCAGAAGCCGCAAGCCCAGCCGCGGGAAATCGCCACCTTCGATCCGCCGAATGCCGAGAAAGACGTCGAGGTGGCCGGCTACTATATGCGCAAGGGCGATATGAACGCGGCCATTCCGCGCCTGCAAGAGGCAGTGCAGCTGAAGCCGCATTACGCGAAGGCGCGCCTGATGCTTGGCGAAGCCTACGAGAGGGCCCACGACAGAGATTCCGCCCTGAAGACCTACCAGGATTACTTGAAAGCGTTCCCCAACGCCTCGGACGCTAAAAAGATCGACAAGAAAATCGATAAGCTGTCGTCCGAGCGCTGAACGTCGCGCGTTCTCCAGCTAGGGAACCGGGAAGCGCTTGAGGAATTTCATGGCTTGCTGGTAATCGGCGAAGCGCTTTTCTTCACGGCGGAATTCGGCCGAATGCGATTCCCGGCGGCACCGCGCGAAGCGCACAGGATGCTTCTGGTGGAGCATCTCGTGGTAAAGCACGTAGGCGACCACGTATTCCGGCACGCCGGGCCGGTCGAGCTGCCGGTTGATGACGATCTGGTTGAGCGCCGGATCGAAGCAGCCCAATTGCGATCGCCAGGCGCGGCTGCTCCAGCCGAGGCGCGGGCGGGGAAGCGAGCCTTCAAAGTAAGCCTGATTCAAGCGGTCAAACAGCGGCGCAAGATCGTGATGCTCTCCCGAGGGCTGGTGCGCGACGCGGCGGGCCCGTCGCCGCCGCTGCAGCAGGATGCGCTGCCGGGTGGAGCGCGCGTAAGAGAACTGGCGATAGATTTCGAGCAAGTCTTCAGGCGCCCGGCGTCGGTAGAGCCGGCTGAGCAGGATCGCGGCCACGGCCTCGACGACCGCCAGCGGTGCAGTCCGCAAAACGTCCGAAATCCGGACGCGCGCAACATCTTCACGCAGTCGAATCGTGTGCGTAAGGTCCGTGTACGGGTGATATTCGACCACGAATTGCGGCGGGCGCCCTTCGCAGCCCAGCCGGGTGTAGATGCGATGGAAGATCTGAGAGCCCCCGGGTACGCCGTGTCCGCCGATTCGGTGGCGGGCGCCCGATGGCCTCATTGCTTTCTCCGCACGGGCGCGGGCAGCGCGGTTTTTTCGGCCGTTTCGGCGTCGGAGATCGCTTCCTTCGTGCCGTCGATGGCGTCTTCGAGAGTGTCGCGATAGTCGTCGAGATGGGGAGCGCCCTTGTCGTATTTTTCAAGGGCTGTGAGGAATTCCTTTTCCTTCGTGTCCATCAATTTCAACGCGGCGCGGATATCCATCTGCTTGTCTTCGGCCACCTGAATCTGGTCGGCGCCATCGTCGACGCATCCCGCATATCCATTGAGCAGCCCATTGAGAATCTCGCTTTCGCGCGCTTCGGGCACGGGGCGCTTCAGCTCGTAGTCGAATTTCTTCAACCGATCCTCGGCAAACGCCACGTAGAGCTTGATGCGTTCGGCGGGCGTCAGCGCGTCGCGGATTTTGTCCGCTTCTTCGTCGCTCAGGTAATCCTTCGGGGTGAAGTCCTGCGGCTGCGGATGGGCGGGCGCCAGGCGTGCCGCCGAGAGCGACGCCAGCGCCAGGCCGGCGGTGAGGAAAATTGCGTTGCGCTGTAGAAAAATCATGGCGCTGCTCCCTAAGGAGTGTCTTTCTCGGCCGGCGGGTTGCCTGCCGGCGTATCGGGGAAAAGCTCGTGGACCAAGTGATCGTTCATCTCCAGCAAATCGGTGCGCACGGCCAGAAACGGAGGTTGCTGATCGCCTGTGAGCGCCGGAAGGATCTGGCCAAGCCGACGCAACGCCTCTTGCAGCGAAATCTGCAACTGCTTGAAGCCGGAAGAATGCTTCGCGGCGTCGATCTGTTTTGCGTCCAGCCCCTCGACGCAGAAACGGGCTTCGTCGCGGTACTGATCGAGAATCTTCACAGCGTCCGCGAGGTTTCCTTCATTGACGTCTTTCTCGATTTCCTCGAACTCGGCTGCGCCCAACGATTGCATCATTTTCGCTTTGTGAACCGGATTCTTCTCGTGCTCGAAGCGCGCCTGGTACGCCGCGATTTCATCCTGGGCCGCGCGGGCGGTCAGGAGAGACGCCGGCGAGCAGACGAGCGTCGCCGCCAGTATGAATCCCCACGTGCCACCCGGTCCACGCAAGGTATTACCTCTTTTTCTTGTCGTGCACTTCGCGGGCCAGCTCTCTTGCACGCGAGGCGGCCGCAAAATACATGTCGCTATTCTGATCCGTATTCAGCTGCAGGAAGCGCTGATACGCGTCGAGCGCCTCGGCCAGCTGACCCAGCTTATCGTAACAGCTGGCGCGAATGAACCAGCTTGGAGCCGGCAAATCTTTTTGTTTTGCGAGCAGGTCGAGCGCCTGCAAGGTGGCTGCATAATTGCCGGCCTGGTATTCGGCTTCCACCAGATTCGCGAGAACATCGAGGGTCCCTGGCTTCAAATTGTAGGCGATGATCAGCGCGCGCGCCGCGTCCGGATAGTCTTTTTTCGTGAGGTAGACTTCACCGAGCTGCGCCGGAATGCTGGCGTCTTTCGGGGCGAGCAGCTCGGCTTTCTGCAACACGGGTATCAAATCGTCCCATCGCTTCTCCTGATAGTAGATGTGCGAGCGCAGCTGAAGGGCGCGCAGGGTCTCGGGCTTGCCGTTTGCGGCGCGATCGAGTTCAGCGAGCGCATCGTCATATTTCGAGAGATCGACGAGCAGCGAAGCGCGATCGAGGCGCCTTGCGATGTCGTCGGGATGCGATTGAAGATAGATTGCAAGCTCGGCCGCCGCCGGCTCGTCTTTCTTTTCAAGGATCAGGCATTCCGCGATCTCAAGATGCAGGCGCGGAGCGTCCGGGTTATCGGGCTGCAGCGCGAGGGCTTCGCGCAACTCGGGTTCCGCATCGGCCGGGCGGCCCGCGGCGATCAGCGCACGGGCAAGCGCAAGCCGCGTGTCGAAATCCTTGGCGTCGAGCTTTTCCGCCGCCTGCAATTGCTCGATCGCCGGGGTCAGCTGGCCGCTATTTTCGAGGGCCATGCCGAGCAGCCACTTCGTGCGAGCGTCCTGCGGCGCCAGCTCGGCGGCGTGCTGCAGCGGAGAGACGGCGCCCGCCGGATCTTTCGGAAGCAGCGTGAGCCCCAAATTTTGATATGCGGGCGCCATCTTCGGATCGTCCGGCGCGAGTGCGATGGCCTTTTCGTACTGCGTCTTTGCGTCGTCGGTTTGCTGCATGGCGGTGTAGACGTACCCGAGATTGAAGTGGACTTCGGCGTCGTCCGGCTTTTTCGCGAGGTAATCCTGATAATCCTGAGCGGCAGTCGCGTAGTCCTGGCGATCCACGGCGCTTTGCGCATCGCGGAGCAGTCCATTCAGAGCCTGGGCCTGCGGATCGGCCGGAACGCGCTTGTGGGTGGCGCCTCCTTGCGCAAATGTGGCTTGTGCGGGAAGCGCACAGCAGAGCAAGCCGAGGGACGTGGCGAGGACGCAGTAGCGCGCCAGCGGCTTTGAGATGGATGTGATGCGTCGCAAACCGCCCATTGCGCCTCGCAAAAAACTCTTCCGCCCGCACTTCTCAAACCGTGGCCGGGCGATCTCCTGCTTCGCGCGGCTTCGCGCTCGCGGCGGAAGAGTGATTCTCATGGCCGTTGCCGCGGGCGTTGAGCACGCGCGCCAGATATTTGCCCGTGTGGGACTGTGAATTCCGCGCCACCTGCTCGGGAGTTCCCGCCGCAATCACGTGCCCGCCTTCGTCTCCGCCTTCGGGGCCAAGGTCGATCACCCAGTCCGCCGATTTGATCACGTCGAGATTGTGCTCGATGATCAGCAGGGAAGCGCCGCCATCGATCAGCTTACGGAATGCGGTCAGCAGCTTCTGGATGTCGTCGAAGTGCAAGCCCGTCGTCGGCTCGTCGAAAATGTAGAGAATGCCCGCATTCTCTTGCCGGGTGAGATGCGCCGCGAGCTTCAATCGTTGCGCCTCGCCGCCGGAAAGCGTGGTGCCGGATTGGCCGAGGCGAAGATAGCCAAGCCCGACTTCTTCAAGCACGCGCAGGCGTGAAGTGACTTTCGGATGCGCGGCGAAAAAAGTCAGAGCCTCCCGGACGGTCATCTGCAGCACGTCGTGGATATTTTTGTCTTTGTAGCGCACATCGAGCACGCTGCTCTTATACCGCGTGCCGCGGCACTCTTCGCACACGAGCTCCACATCCGCGAGGAAGCGCATCTCGACCGTCACCGTGCCGTCGCCCTGGCACGCTTCGCAGCGCCCGCCGGGAATGTTGAACGAAAAGTGTCCGGCCGTGAAGCCGCGCTTTTTGGCTTCGGGCGTCGACGCGAAAATCTCGCGGATCGGATCGAACGCTTTCAGATACGTCGCAGGATTCGACCGCGGCGTGCGTCCGATCGGCGATTGGTCCACCATCTCGATCGCCGTAATCGCATGGTCGCCCTCGATGCGGTCGCAAAATTCGCGCCAGGCGCCGCCGGTGCGTTTCGTGGTGAGCGCCTTGTAAAGCACGTCGTAGACGAGAGTGGATTTGCCCGAGCCGGAAACGCCCGTGACGGCGACGAGCATGCCGAGAGGAATCGTGACGTCCACGCCCGCCAGATTGTGGCTGCGGGCGCCGAGAATCTTCAGGAATTTTCCCTGCGGCTTGCGCCGGCGCGCGGGCACGGCGATCCGCAAGTCGCCGCGCAGATAACGGCCCGTAAGCGATTGTGTGTCCGCAAGCAACTCCTCGCGCGTGCCGGCAAACATCAGGCTGCCGCCATGCTCGCCGGCGCCGGGGCCGAGATCGAGCACGCGATCGGCGGCGAGGATCGTATCGGGATCGTGCTCCACCACGAGCAGCGTATTGCCGAGATCGCGCAGGCCTTTCAGGATATCGATCAAGCGGCTTGTGTCGCGCGGATGCAGGCCGATCGAAGGCTCGTCGAGCACGTAGAGCGCGCCGACGAGATGCGATCCGAGGGAGGTGGCGAGCTGGATGCGCTGCGCCTCGCCGCCCGAGAGCGTCGAGGTGAGCCGGTCGAGCGTGAGATAGTCGAGCCCGACTTCATCGAGAAAACGCAGGCGCTGCTGAATTTCCTCGAGGACCTTATCGGCGATCACGGTTTCGGCGTCGCTCAGCTTCAGGCTCTCGAAAAACGGGCGCGCTTCCTTCACCGTCATCTGGCAGACCTCGGTGATCGAGCGGCCGGCGATTCTTACCGCACGCGCTTCAGCGCGCAGGCGCGTGCCGCGGCAGTCGGGGCACGTGGCGTATCCGCGATAACGGCTGAGAAAGACGCGCACGTGCAGCTTGTATTTCTTGCGTTCGAGCCAGCCGAAAAATCCCTTCACGCCGGGGAAATCTTCCTTTTTGTCGCCTTCGAGAATCGCGTCGCGCTGCGCGGCGGTCAGCTCGCGGAAGGGCACGTCGGCCGGAATGCCTTTCGCGCGCGCGAACCGGCGCATCTCCATCGCCAGTTGCCGGTAGCGCGGCTTCGTCCACGGCTCGATGGCCCCTTCGGCGAGCGATTTCCCCTGGTCCGGCACCACGCGATCAAGGTCGAAGTCGATCGTATTGCCGAAACCCTGGCAGCGCGGGCACGCCCCATAGGGATTGTTGAACGAGAAAAGCCGCGGCTCGGGCTCCTCGTACTTGGCGCCGCACTTTTTGCATTCGAAGCGTTCGTTGAAGATCAGCCGCTCGGGCGCGGCGTCGGCGGATGGCAGTGCGGCGCCGGAGTCCGGCACAAATACGAGGATCGCTTCGCCGCGGCCTTCGCGGTAGCAGATTTCGATCGAGTCCATCAGCCGCGACCGAATTTCAGGCGACAGAGCCAGCCGGTCGACGAGGACGTACACCGGCTTGCCGAAATCGACGTCGAGCAGCTCCTCCGGCGTCGAAAATTCGAACACGCGCCCCGCTTGGTACAGGCGATTGAATCCGCGCTTGCGCAGGCCGATCAGGGTCTGGCGGATTGCGTCCGGCGTAGGCCGCGAAGCTTTGCGGGCGCGAGCGGCGGAGGCGGCATGCCCGGATTGCGCGCTCGCCGCGCTGGTTTCGGATGTGAAACGCAGCTCGTAGAGGACGTAGAACCGCCGCCCTTCGGGCAACGAAAGCACGCGCGCCGCAATTTCGTCGAGCGTGTCGCGGCGGACTTCCTCGCCGCAGTTCAGGCAGAAGGTGTGGCCGATACGCGCGAAGAGCAGGCGCAGATAGTCGTAGATTTCGGTGGCCGTGGCGACCGTCGAGCGCGGATTGCGCGTGGAGTTCTTTTGCCGGATCGAGATGGCCGGAGCGATGCCCGTGATCTCGTCCACATCGGGCTTCTCGATGCGCTCGAGGAATTGCCGCGCGTAGGCCGAAAGCGACTCGATATAGCGCCGCTGGCCCTCCGCATAGAGCGTATCGAATGCGAGGCTCGATTTACCCGAGCCCGAAACGCCGGTCACGACCGTGATCGCGTTGTGCGGGATCGTGAAGTCGATATTCTTGAGGTTGTGGACGCGCGCGCCGCGAACGCGTATTTCCTCGGCGAGATCCGCGGTGGAGTCCCGGGGGGCTTTTCGCGCGGGCAGGGTGGTTCGCGGCCGGGGGTTCACAGTGGGTTCCATTGCCATGCGCCTAAACCGAAAATTATACGCCGCTCTGCAAGTGGCGGCAAATCGCGCCTCGGCGCGGAATCGGATCGACTACAATGCGGTTCGCTCGCCTAAAACCGGGGCGTACGCCAAAATCGAGGAGGGATGTGCCGTGAAAACTCGCGTGTGGATTCTCCCGTTGCCGTTTTTCATGGCGACTCTGGCTCTTTCGCCGGCGATATGCGCGCAACAGCCCGCGCAGACGGCGATCCAGCCGGCCGGACAGCCTCTGACGGTGGCGTCGGCGCTGGCGATTGCCGAACGGCAAAACCTCGATTTGCTGGCGGCGCGAGCGCAGCGCGCTGTGGCCTTGGCCGGCGTGCGCATCGCGGGAGAGCGGCCGAATCCAACCGCGAGTTTTGCGGCCCTGCGCGATACGCCGCACGAGAGCCTGTTCTTCGATCAGCAGATTGAGACCGGCGGCAAACGCAAGGATCGGATCGAGGTGGCGCGGCAGGAAGGCGCGTTGACGGAAACCGACATAGCCACGCTCGACCGCCAGGTGCGCCACAGCGTGCGCGACGCGTATTTCGGTCTCGCGCATGCGCGGGCGATGACGGCGCAGCAAGACGACGTCCTCAAGCTGGCGCAGCGGCTGCACGATATCGCGCAGGCGCGCTTCCAGGCGGGCGACGTCCCGCAACTCGAAGTGACGCAGGCGGAATTGGAAGTGGAGCGGGCGCAGACGGATTTTCAGGTGGCACAGGAGGAAGAAAAAGTCGCATTGAGCGGCTTGAACGCGCTGCTCGATGAGCCGGCGGCGACGAACTGGGAATTGGGCGACGCGTTCACGGTCCTTCCTCCGCGGGAGGCTCTCGACGACCTGCTGGCTCGCAGCGGCGCGACGAATGGTGAAGTTGCCCGGATCGTGCAGGAAGCAAAAGTGGAGCAGGGCCGCACGCAGCTCCTGAAGGCAGAGCGAATTCCGAATCTCGGCATCGAGTGGGGCGTCGATTTCAATTCGCCGGGCCAGGATGGGTTTCGCGAGGGGCCGCGCGGCCAGATCACCGTGGAATTGCCACTTTTTTCGCGCAATCAGGGAGAGATCGCGCAGTCGGAGGCCACGCAAGCAGCGCTCGGCGATGAATTGACGGCGGCGCGCCGCGCCGTGGACGCTCAGGTGGAATCCGCATATTTCGATCTCGAAGCCCGGCGGACGCAGGCGCAACTTTATCGCGACCGGCTGCTCCCCGCGTCGCGCAACCTCGAGGAATTGGCGGAGGAGAGTTACCGGGCGGGAAAGGCGAACATTCTCACGGTGCTGGGCGCGCAGCAGGACGTGCAGCAGGTGCAGCGCGAATATCTCGATAGCCTGCTCGCGGTGCAATCCGCGTTCGCGCAACTCGAGGAATCGGTGGGCGCGCCGCTGGATTGAGTTACACTAGGCTCATTCGAGAGCCGGTCGCGGCGCCCTGAGGTTGGCGCCCATCGGATGAAAAATGGCGAAACGCAAAGAAAAAGCGTGGCTGTCGCAGGCGCTGAGCAGTTCCGCGCAGGCGGGATTCCGGCAGGCGTACAAGCAGGTTCGCATCGACGAGGCGAAGTATCTGCGGCACGTCCAGCGCGCGCACCGGCTGCCGATTCAAGATTGGCGGGAGATGTTCTACCTCGGTCCGGAGGTAATCAATCCGATTGCCACGCGCACGATATCGAGCGCGTCGAAAATGGCCGCACTCGAAGGCATGGGCCTCGGCCTGGGCGGATTCCTCACGGCGGTTCCAGACATGGGCATTCTCGCGGCGATCACCCTGCGTATGCTGCAAAAGCTGAGCCTGCTCTACGGCTTTGAATACGCCACCGACGACGAGACCGTCGCGCTGTGGGTTGCGGCGGCGAGCGCGGCGGGCGTTGACCTCGGGCGCGATTTTCTCGAAAAGCAGGCGATGGAGCGTGTGGTGCCGCGGATCGTCGATCAGGTTGCGGTGAAAGTAGGCGCCGAGGTCGCGGAGAAATGGGCCGGGCGCATCGTTCCCGTGGTGAGCGCCGGGGTAGCGGGCACGATTAACTACTACTTCGTGCGATCCTGGGGCCGCCGCGCGCAGAAGCACTTCCTCGATCGCCATCGGGCCGTTCTGGCCCAGGCGGCGGAACGGGGCCGCGTGCGTGCGTCGTCTCAGGGGCTTTTGCCCGCGGCAGAAAACAGCTAGCTCCGGCGTCTTGCCGGCTTTTCTTTGTCGCGCCACCTCGATCCGTAATCGCCGGCCGGAGGCAGCGCCACTAGACGCGGCGATTCTCGGCACTTATTCGATCCGCTTCTGGGATTGGCGCTCCAAGGACGCACGATCCCATTTGCCGAGGTTGGCGCCTGCTTCGTACGTACTCTGCAGAAAATCCAGCAGCATCGACTTTGGATCGGGCGAATTGCGCACCGCGTTGTAGGGAAGCAGAAATTCGCCGATTTTCGCGTCGTAATACGCCTCCGCGGGAAGCACGGTCGCGGCGCGAAATCCCGCCGGCTCCGGCGAGCAGTAGGCGTAAAACATCGGCGCATCGAAGCCGCCCTGGCCCGGCCACCATCCTCCGCTGCTCACCTCATGCGAATACGATTCGCGCGTCCACGCGTCCGCGCCCGGGCGTTCCGGGGCGCGGCGCCCGGAAAAGCGCGACGCGGCCAGATCGAAGCTTCCCCAGAAAAAATGCACGGGGCTCGCTTTTCCAATGAAGCGCGCGCGGAACTCCTGGCAAATCGTGGCAACGCTCGTCAGGATCCGCCAGCAGCGATTCGCGTATTCGGGATTGTAGGAAGCGTGCTGCGTATCCTTATCGAAACGGATGGGATTGGGGACCTCGACCGGCATCGGCCAAATCTTGGCGTTGATCTTGAGCGAAGCCAGGACGGCCGTGAACTCCCGGTAGAAATCGGCCACCGTGCGCGGCGCAAGAAAAATCGTCTCGATCTCATTGCGGCTCGTCGTGATGCGCAGCACATGATCGACGAAATCGAATTCCAGCGTGAAGATCCCCAACGGGTACGGAATGGGCGTAGTCGTCAGGCCGCATGGGCTGATGTGCAGCGCTTCAGCCCAGCAATGATTCACTTTCGGGCTCAACGCGAGGGCCACCTTGCCGGCCATTTGCGTCCACATGTGAAGCGTGGCGCGCGTGTCTTCCCATTCGGCCAGAGGCAGCGCGGGCCACGCCTCGTCCCTCGAGAGTGCCGATAGCGCCGGAGCTTGAGCTTCTGACATGGATGCCTCCATTCGGGCCGATGAGTTTCGCGAATCGTGGATGGGCCGTGCCGGACGCTATGGTAGAACAGTCGGATCGAATTGTGCACGCGATCATCGGATACAGCAGGATGACTCGAGCCAGGATGCCAGGTAATCCGCCACGCCTCCGGCGCTTGCGCCGCGCCGAATTGCCCATCGATACGGTCGGACTAGCGCGCTATCTGGTGGGGAAGACGCTCGTGCACGATCTTCCCGGCGGAAGGCTGGCAGGGCGAATCGTCGAGACCGAGGCGTATCCCGTCGGCGACGCGGCCGGGCATGCCTTCACCGGCCACTCGCGAGCCAACCATTCGCTGTTTCTCCAGCGCGGGCATGCCTACGTGCGGTTTACCTACGGCTCGTGCTGGCTGATGAATGTCTCAAGCGAGATTCCGGAGATCGGCGCAGGCGTGCTGATACGCGCCATCGAGCCTCTCGAAGGCATCGCACGGATGGAGAAGAATCGCGGCACAACCGTACTTCGCGATCTCACGCGCGGGCCGGGCCGGCTGGCCGCGGCCATGGGTATCGATAAGCGTCTCGACGGCGTCGATTTGTGCTCGAGAGCGAGTGCCCTTTGGCTTGGCACCGGGGTGCGGCCGGCGGACCCGCTCGGCGTGAGCAGGCGCATCGGCATCACGCGGGCAGCGCATTGCAAGCTGCGCTTTTATGAGCGAGGCAGCGCCTTCGTCAGCGGGCCGGCGCGCCTGCGGGCATGATTTTCTCGCAGGCGCTCGTCCCGGCAAATTGCCGCCGCGTCCAACGGGCCGCTACGGCTGAATGTTGCGGGCGTCCTTTACGTCCGTCCGCACTTGCATTGAGACCACCGAGTAGGAGCGTTCTTTATGGTCGCCCTCGGGATCGAACAGGTAGAGCTTGTCCTTGTGGATCCGAAACTCAACCATTTCACCTACCGGCAAGAGCACCGGGTGCTTCGCGTCCTCGGGCCGGATGTGATAGACGATCCGGTCACCCTGCAGAACGTATTCCTGGCAAAGCACTTCCTGCGTGTGCTTATTGGACGCATCCGTGCCCAGGACCTCCCCGGCAAAAGTCTTACCCTGCTTCTCCGCCATGCCGCACGCCGACGAATCCATCGACAAAAGGGTGCCCTTGTCGTAGCTCGGGGCGTCGTGGGCGATGGCGCCGGGAGCTACCATCACAAACAGCCCCGCGGCCAGCATCAGACTGAGTCCTGCAACAGTGAATCCGGCTCTCATGAATGAACCTCCAAACAGGTGTATGCCCTACGTTACCTATGGTGTTGACGCCCCCCGCCTGATAGACCCCCCTGGCAGAAATCTGTCGTAAGAGTGACCTGTACTCACGTACCAGTGCGGTTGTGACAACCCACGCCGGGCGGTGGATTGACCCTGACGGGCCTGGAGGAGACAGTGGAATCGTACCTCCCGGAGGAGATTCATGGGTCCCCTTGCGCGCCATTGCGGCGCACTTTTCGCCGTCGCGCTGATCTTGCCCGCCGCCCAGGCCGCTCAACGCAGGCCGGTCGGCGTTGTGTCTCAAACCGACCACGGCCATATCGATTCCACGGATGCCGTGTCCGGAGCAGACGTCTACAATTGCGATACCCTCGAGACCGAGCAGGGCGGCCAGATGCGCCTGCAGGTCCGCGCGGGGCAGGTCTACCTCGCCGCGGCGAGCGAAGCCCAATTGCAGGAGGGTCTCAATGGCGTTGACGTCTACGTGGACCGCGGAACCGCGGGTTTTGCGGCAATGGCCGGCGCGGCAATCGAAGTGGTGACGCCCGCAGGCTTCGTCCGCCCAGCCAACGGCGAAGCCGCCTCCGGCGAGGTGACGATTACGGGGCCGACGGAAATGGTGGTCACCGCGATGCGCGGCGATCTGGTGCTCGACGACGGCGGCAAGCTCCGCACCATCCCGCAGGGGCAAACCGCGAAAGTTACTTTCGCGGAGGGCGGCTCGCCCACATGCCACGAAGAGGACTCGCAGAATCAGCAGCCACGCCACACCATGCGCCGCCCCATCGGATTCTATCTGCTTGGAGCGGGCGCGGTGATCGTGCCCTCGATCATTCTCTGGGAAAAGGCGTCGGAGAGCTCGTCCAAGCCCAGAACCGAGTGAGCAGGTTTGGCAACGGGTAGCCTGATTCGCCTAAGAATGCGCTTTTTCGAGCCGCGAGTGGAACTCCTCAATGTTCGGCAGGAACCACACCTGATCGCCCCGGTTTGATTCGTAGACAAACGCCCGCAGAGACGAGCTCTCTTGGACGTATCGGGAGATATCGCCGATGATGGCCACGCGCAGCCGGAACGCAACGAACTTCGAGACGATCTCGCCAGCCACGCCCGTGCGCAGCTCGAAGAAAGCGTCCTCGAAGAGTTCGACCGGCAGGATCGTCCATCTGGGTTCCTGATGGTAGGCCTCGGCGATCAAGTCGTTGGCGTCGCGGCCGGTTCGCAATTTTTTCCCTTCGGGCGAATACGCCAGCACCTTCACGCCGTGAATGTCGTAAGCCGCTGCCGCCATCGATCGCTCCGAATCCCCATCGCGGGATGAATGATAATCGCAGTTTCCTCGCGCGAAGCCAATCTTGCGACGGATGCGAGCGACTCGCTGCGCGCGTCTTTTGCATCTAACGGGGTGAAGGCGGTGCTCTATGGAAGAGTTTGTGGTGCGTCATTACGAGTTTTTTCTGGATGTCTGGTATATCGCGCTGCTGGGCCTCTTGACCTTCTTCATGAACCTGTTTACCGGCGTTCAAATCGGATTGATGATCGCGGTCGCGCTGGCGCTCGTCTGGGTGCTTCACTCGCGGGACGATGATCCGCGGCCATGCGGCGCGGAAGTGAGCGGGGAACCGGTCGTTCGATCCAGGGGCGGATTCCAGCCGCAGTAGGCGGAATCGCGAGCCTGAGGTTTCCCGCAGCTCGAAACGGAAGCGATTTAGGTCGCGCCGACGGGGGGAATCGCACCCTGCGTTCGGTAAACGTGTCGCCCTTACTCGGAGCATCGCAAGCCGGTCCACTGCTTCGCGGCAGATCGATTTGACTTCGCCCTGCGTTACGTCGCACAGTGGTGACTGGAAGCAGCCGTAGACATACCGTACCACACCCTCGCGCGAGCCCTCGGTGGTACTCGCTTCGGTCCTAAGAGGCGCATGAAAATCAAATTTGAAGTTCTCAGGGTCCCGCCCAGTGGTGCCGCTCTGTCCGTCGAGGAATTTGCAGACTTGGGAAGCGCCATAGCCGCTGCGTTTTTCTTGGCCCACAAGACGCCCGGCCATTACGCGGTGCAGCGGAGCACTTCTGAACTGATGTTCGAGGTGGTCGATTTCGAGACGCTGAACCGCAAGGCATGCTGAGCGACGAGAAAGCGACAACCATCGGAGATGTGCGAGGGCGCCCGCTTCCAGGGCAGCGCTTCAAATGGTGCCGAGGGGCAGAATTGAACTGCCTACGCCGGCCTTTTCAGGGCCGCGCTCTACCGGTGAGCTACCTCGGCACCGGAACAGCTCTTGATTTTACGGAAAAGCGGCGACGCTGGAAAGAGAAAAGCGCCCCGCGCCAGGTATCCTGCGCCTACTGCGTCGATTCGTCGAATTCGCGCATCCAGTCTTTTTTCTTCAGGACTTCGCGAGGCTTGGAGCCGTCGGCCGGGCCGACGATGCCGTCTTTTTCCATCAGGTCGATCAAGCGCGCGGCGCGGCCGTAGCCGATGCGCAGGCGGCGCTGCAGGGTAGACGTCGAAGCGCGTCCCATTTCGCAGCAGACGCGCACCGCGTCCTGGTAGAGATCGTCGTCGACTTCTTCGCCTTCCACCCCATCCCCGCCTCCGCCCATGGCGTTTTCATCGCGCGGCGGACGCAGAAGCTCTTCGTTGTAAATCGCCTTGGCCTGATCGCGCCAGAAATCGCACACGGAGGAAACCTCGGACTCGTTGACGAACGGGCCGTGGATGCGGTGCAGGCGCGACGAGCCTGCCGGGAGATAGAGCATGTCGCCCTTGCCGAGCAGCGATTCGGAGCCGTTGGCATCGAGAATCGTGCGCGAGTCGACCTTGCTGGCCACGCGGAACGAAATGCGCGCCGGGAAATTGGCTTTGATGAGGCCGGTGATGACGTCGACCGACGGGCGCTGCGTGGCGAGAATCAGGTGGATTCCGACGGCGCGGGCCATCTGCGCGAGCCGCGTGATCGATTCCTCGACGCCGTTGGTATCGACCATCATCAGGTCGGCGAGTTCGTCGATCACGATCACGATGTAGGGAAGCGGGCGCTGCTCTTCTTCGGCGCTGTCGAAAAGCGAGAGCGACTGGTTTTTCTCGAAGGTGCGATTGTACTGGTCGATATTGCGCACCGAACGCCCCGCCAGAAGCTTCAGGCGGCGCTCCATTTCGCGCGTCGCGTTGCGCAGCACGTTGGCGGCCACCTTCGGGTCGGTGACGACCGGCGTGAACAGGTGCGGAATATCGGAATACAGGCCAAGCTCCAGCTGCTTCGGATCGACGAGCACCAGCTTCAATTCGTCCGGCGTCGCCTTGTAGAGCAATCCCATCAGAAGGGAATTCAGGAAGACGCTCTTTCCCGTCCCGGTCGAGCCGGCGATCAGCAGGTGCGGCATCTGCGTAAGATCGGCGGCGCGGATGCGGCCGATCAGGTCCTTGCCCATCGGCAAAGTGAGCTTCGACGGCGAATGCGAAAATTCGGGCGCCTCGATCACGTCACGCAGAGCGATCACTTCGCGGCGCGCGTTGGGCACTTCGATGCCGACCGTTGATTTGCCGGGAATGCGTTCGATCAGGATCGATTCGGCGCGGAGCGCGAGGCAGAGATCCTCGCCGAGGCCCGTGATGCGGCTGTATTTGATGCCTGCCTCAGGCTTGAATTCGAAAGTAGTGACGACCGGGCCTGGATTGATCTGCGTGATGTGGCCGGCCACGTCGAATTCGGCGCATTTCTGCTCGATCGCGCGCGCGCACTCCTTCAACTCGGCCTCGTCCATCTTTTCGCCGCGCTCGGCATTGTGCAGCAGGTGGCTTGGCGGCAGCTTGAAATTGGTGCGGCCGCGAGAGACTTTCGGCTCCCCGGATTTCTTCGGCGGCGGAACGGCATCCAGCTCGTGGAACTTGATCACCGCCGGGCCGCGCTCGGCGAGCATCGGCTCGGGTTCCGGCTCGTCCTTTTCGTCTTCCTCGTCGAGGTCCTTCACGGCCGTGCGCCGTTGGCCGGTTTGATTCACGGGCGGCCGCCCGGCGATCTTGATTTCCTCGACGCGCTTTCGCAGGCGCGCGGCTTCGCGCTCTTCGCGCCAGTCTTTGAATTGTGCGGCCCACTTGCCGACCATGCCTTCGGGCGCGAGCGGCTTCTTCATCCAATCCGCCGCAGCGTGGAAGGAAAAGCTCGTCGTGAGAAAAAGCGCCGCCAGCAGCGTGGCAACGGCCACGAGGTTCGCGCCAACGGGATTGAATCCGGCGCGCAAGCCCTCCGCGAGCACGGTGCCGAGCAATCCGCCGGGCGGCAGCGCGCCGCGGACGGGCGGAAGATGAATCAGCGTCATTTCAGCCGAAAGCGAGGCGAGCAGCAGCGCCGCGCCGATCACCTTGGCGATGGGCGCATCGATGGTGTGGCTGCGGAACCAGCGCAGCGCGACCATGCAGATCGCGACGGGGAACAGAAACGCCGCGTAGCCGCTGAACTGGAACACGAGGTCGGCCAGATGCGCGCCGACGGGCCCGATCCAGTTGTGGACCGGCGTGGACCCGATCGGCCCGGCTGAAACGTTGAACGACGGGTCGAGCGGCGAATACGAGAGCAAGCTCAGCGCAAGGAAGACGGCCAGGCTGAGGCCGACGAACCCGATAAGCTCGTTGAAGCGCTTGTTTTCAGTTGGCGTAAGAACGCGCACAGAACTCTCCGTTTAGCTTGGATGTATCCAGCCGATGTTGCGAGCCGGTGGAAACACGAAGCTCTCCATGGCCAGGCAGGGGAAGGCTCTCGCACCATGTGGGTCGCGCGGGCGCTAGCGCGCGGAGCCCATGAGGAGGAACGCGAGTGCGCCGACGACTATAGCAAACAAGGTCGACGTGGGAATAGAGAACTTTGGCGAGTTTCGCGGCGATTGTGCAAAACGGAAAGGGTCTCCCGAGCGTCGATTGGACACGGCATTTGTGCTGAAGGCGAAGGAGATAGCGGCGAATTTGGCGAATCGCGTGACGGCTCACCGTTCGCTTTCCGGTTCCTTTTCGTAAAGCTGTTCGAAAAATGCGAGCTGCGCTCGATTCGGCGCCGGGCCGATTTCGGCTCGATCGCCCAGCACCATCGCCCGATCGTTCTTTTTGTCGTTAAAGGCGGGCCACTTCGCCAGCCCCTTACCGTTCGGATCGCCGTTCGTCGCGAAATTCACCCAGTACGACGAAAGCGTGTCCGAAACTTGATGATCGAGGTCCGTCCACGCCCGCGGCGGCAGCAGATTCTCGAAAATAAATTGGGCCTCCGATCCGTGAGTCGCGCCCGAACCAAAGCCGCCGCGGGAAGTCGATCCCACGGGCGGGGGAGGTTGGTGCGTGAAGTAATAGAGGAACGCTTTCGAATGCCCGGTTTTGGCCTGCGCGCGCGCCCAAATGCGGTTCACAAACGCCAGCTCATCGCGAAACGCGGCAAGCTGCGAGGCGTTCGCTTCCTCGTCCGTGTCCGCCGGATATAGCTTCAGGAAAGCATCGGCCTGGTCGCCAAAGCGTGCGCGCGAGCGCTCGATGAACTTCTGAGCTGTCGTCCGCTGAAGGAAAAATGTTCCTTCATCCTCGTTCGATCCGCTGATCAACGGCACGTCATTCTGCTTGCCTTCGGCGAATATCGTTCCAACGTCTTCCGGAAGAAACCATCCGTCGATCACCGGCCCGCCGCCGCGGCCGCCCTTCAGCAAGTCTTCCGCCGGCATCGCGCGCAGGTCTTCCAGGTTCTGAGCGTGCAACGCCTCAGCCATTTTCACACCCGCCTCTTCCGCCTCCGCGAGCGTTCGCATCGGTGCGATGGAAATGCCCATCCACGCGCCGCTCTCACCGGATGCCCGCTGGAAAAGCCCCTTCGCGAGCGGCGATCCCATGAGATTGGCGATGCTCGCTGCCCCGGCCGAATCGCCGAAGACGGTCACGCGGTGCGGATCGCCGCCGAATGCGGCAATGTTCCTCTGGATCCATTCGAGCGCCGCGATCTGATCCATGAAGCCGTAGTTGCCCGACGCATGATGCTCGGACTCCTTGGTCAGCCCCGGATATGAGAAGAATCCAAACACGCCCAGCCGGTAGTTGATCGTGACCACCACCGCGCCCTTTTTTGCCAACGCTTCTCCGTTGTTCACCGGACTCGATCCGGAGCCGGTTTGATAGCCGCCGGGATGAATCCAGACCATCACAGGCCGCCGCTCGCTCGCCGATGTCGCCGCGGTCCACACGTTGAGGAAGAGGCAATCCTCGCTCATGTTTGGCGGATTCGCCGGCGGAGTGGCGCCGCGGCGGAATGCCGGCTGCATGCACATCGCGCCGAATTGATCGGCTTTCCGGACGCCGTCCCAATGCGCCGCGGGTTGCGGTGGCCGCCAGCGCAGTTCTCCGACGGGCGGCGCCGCATATGGGATACCCAGGAAGACGCGCACAGCGGCATCCGATCCGGCGATACCCGAGACGAGTCCCGAATCGATATGAACCGGCTCGTCGATCACCGCAGGCGAGGCAAACCATCCAGCTAGCACAAAGATTGTGGCGATGCACAACGACGCAGGTCGCATGAAAACGCTCCTTTGAGAAACTTTGGCGCCGCATTTCCGCGGGCGGGCAGCCCACACGTTCGACGTGAAAGATTGCCCAGCGCGCGGCTCATTTGGCCCGGTGATTCGCATGATCGCGCTCGTCGCCAGTGCCGCAAACACTTGCCGCGCGCCTTCCACTCCGATTCGTCCGAGCCCCCAGGGACGAAGCCGCGCACACGGGCTGCTTTCGCGCCGCGCCAAATCGTATGACGTACGCCGCCGCGTTCTGGTTTGGGCCCGGAGTCGAGCACCCGAACATCTTTGCTGGCGCGCCGCAGCCGCCGCTGGCACAATCGAGCCCGCAAACGGAGGCTCATCTTGCCGGACGAATCCGATCGCAGCGAAAACAAGGAACCCCAAAGCCAGCTGGCGCCCGATGCCGGCGCGAATTCCTCGAGCCCGGCTGCGCCAGGCCAGCCTGCACCCTGGGGCCCCGCCGATCGCAAACGGCTGGTCACTTGGGCCCTCATTGGGTTCCTTGCACCGCTTCCTCTTGTGCTCGCCTTGCATTTCGCGGGCAGTCGAAACAGCTCCTCGATGTCGGTGCGGTGGGAACTGCCTGGCAAGGCCATCGCCGCGTTTTTCATCGTGCTGGCCACCTGGGTCGTGTCGCGCATGGAGAAACGCCCGCTCCGCGATTATGGTGTTCCGCTGCGCCGCGCGCTCGGAATCCGATTTTGGGAGGGCTGTATCTGGGGTTTCGCCGCGCTTTCCGCGATCCTGCTGGTGCTGCGAGCGACCGGCCATTTTCAAATCGATTCCGTGGCTCTCAGAGGGAGCGCGCTTCTTCGTTACGCGCTCGCCTGGGCTGCGGTGTTTCTTGCGGTCGGCGTGAACGAAGAATTCACTTTTCGCGGATACTTGCTGTTCGTTTTCTCCAGGCGCGTGCGCTTCTGGCGGGCGGCCCTGTTGCTCTCGGTCTTGTTCGGTGCCGCCCATCTGCCCAATCATGGAGAGAACGCGCTGGGCATTCTGCAGGTGGTCGAGTTCGCCTTGCTGATGTGTTTCACTCTGCGGCGCACCGGCACCCTTTGGTTCGCCGTCGGATTCCACGCGGCCTGGGATTGGGCGGAGACTTTTTTCTACGGCACGCCCGATAGCGGGCTTCTCGGCACCGGTCGGTTTCTCGGCACCTCTTTCCATGGTCCGAGCTGGCTCACGGGGGGATCGGCGGGACCGGAAGGCAGCATCCTCGCGCTTTTCGTTCTACTTCTTTGCGCGCTGCTCGTTCACTTCCGCTTTCCGAAAGCGGTGTATCCGGATCGCCCTGTCTAGAAACCGTTTGGCATAGGGAGCCGGCACGGCGGCCTCGGCGAGCGGGTTGCTAAGCCACGGATCGGCGGATCCATAGCCCTTTGCTTGCGATCTGCGCGCCCTCGGACAAAGACTTCAGCTTCGCCCAGACTATCTGGGAATGGCATCGAATGCCGAGGCCGCAGTCCGTCGAGGCGACCACGCGCTCGCGCCCAACGATGTTGGCGAAGCGTTGCAGGCGTTGAGCCACTAGCTCAGGATGCTCCACGACCGGGGTGCAATGGCTGACGACCCCTGGGGCGATGATCCTATCGTCGGGCAGCTTGACGTCTTTCCACACGACCCATTCGTGTTCGTGGCGTCCGTTGCCTGCCTCGAACAAATACATCCGGGCCTTGACCTTGAGAACGATGTCGACGATGTCCTTGAAGGCTATGTCTCGGGAATGGGGCCCGGGCCATGAACCCCAGCACAGGTGATAGCGCACCTGTTGGATCGGGACGTTACGCAGCGCGTGATTCAGCGCCTCCACACGGACCTCGCAGAATCGCCGGTAGTTCTCGAGGCCTATGCCTATACCGATGCGATCCCACAAGGCAGCGAGCCACGCGTCGTCCACCTGCACCGACAAACCCGCCTTGGCAATCGCTTCGTACTCGACGGAGATGGCATCGGCGATCGCGTAGAGGAACTCCTCCTGCGATTTGTAGTAGTTGTTTTTCCTGCCGGGCTCGAGGCTGAGCGGCGCGGTCGAGGTAAGAAAAGCATCGCTCCTCGGCGTGTCGCCGAGCGCATCGAGCAGGAGGCTGATCTCTCGCTGCAACTGAGCCTGCCCGCGATATGTCACCGGCGCGTTGCAGGCCCACTCCCCGGCGCCTCGAGGGGCGCGCGCCGAATCCTTGTAATACTGCGCGAATTCGATCCAGTCCAGGGAGGGAGACAGAAGCGGAGCCGCCGGGTCGGCCTGCATCTTCTCGAATCCTCCGAGCCGCTCGTTGACGTAAGTCACCCAGATACCGCTCTTGGTCAACTCACCCTCGTTGATGAAGTCGATCCCGGCGGATTTCTGCCGCTTGACGGCCTCGTTCACATCGGCGCGCATCTCGGCGTCCTGAATCGCCGTGCCATCGATGTTTTTGGCCGTCTGCAAGCTTCCCACGTGCGTCGTGAGAATCCGGTCTGTGCTCGCCCTCATCGCGTCCCCTTGCGCAGTGCTTGCTCGCCGATAGCCGGATGCCGGCCCGCCAGGATCGGCCGGTCTATCGGCCCGCTGATTTTCTTTGGGTGATGTCGGGCGGTTTGGTGGCGACGTAGCAGACCAGCGCCCAGCGGGCCTCGACGCTCACCTCCGTGCCGGGTTTCAGTTCATCCCGATCGACCTTCATGCCCTCGGGGATGGTTACAAACACTGCCGGAGCGGCAGCCGGCTTGATGTCCAAAATATTTCCGCTGAATGATTGCACCGCGCCAACGATGTCCTCGGGTGCAGCCATCGGGCTGTCTTTCTGCGCGACGCACGGAAGCGCAGACAACGCCAATAAAGCTATGACGGCTGAAAGTATTTGGATTTGACGCATGGTTTCCCCCGCTTCATCTCTGATTTTCCGCACAGGAGCAGCGGTTTGCTGCCGCGCGTAGCGTACATCCGGCGTGATTGGAGTTCAACCCGGAGTGCGATGGCGGCCGGATCACAAGTGCGATCGACGATGAATCGTCGCAAGGCCCTAACTTCAGCGATCGAATGTGGGATCGCCAGAAATCGGCCATGGCAGAAGCAGGGGATTGTGTGGTAATCAACTCAGATACATATGGGCACACAGGAAATTACCCAGGCGCAGAAGACTTCGTTCGCACCCGATATGAGCTGGACGCGGCAAGTGCCGCTCAGCAAGCGATTGAACTGCATTGCGGCGGCCGAGGAAGTGTTTGCTCAGGCGGAGCAAAAGCTGGCGCAAGTGGAAAAGACCGGACTCGACCGGGCGCAGATCCGCGTGGCCGCGTTTATGCCGCGGCTGCCGAATGTGGAGGTCGACCGAGGCTCCCGGCGGTACGCCAGTTACATGGGCAAGATGTTCCGGCAGCACGGCCTGGATTTTCGCGTCGAAGAAGCGCAGAGCGCCGACGCCCTCGAACTGCTGCTGATGGGCGCGCAGGTCTACGACAATATCTACGGCACGTTCATTTTTTTTCCGGCGCCTTTCGGCAAGACCGAGGATTATTTCCTGCGCCGGGTGCGCCCGGAAAAGGATATCGAAGGGCTCACGGTCGAGAACACCGGCCGCATGGCGCTGAACATCAAGACGGTCGACGAAGAAGAGAAATATGAAGGCGTGGTGCCCTGCACGGCCAAAGCGATCCTCACTCTGCTTCACCAGCACGCGGAGATCAAAAACATGTTTCCGCGAGACGCGCGGCAGAGCGGTCCCACGGTGGCAATCTGCAATAGTTCTCCGCGCGTCGGCATTCCCCTGCAAAGCATGTTGATGCGGATCGGGGCCACCGCGCTGATGATCCATCCCCAGACGCGGCCGCAAGATCGGCTGGCGTATCTCAGGGCCGCCGACATCATCGTGACGGCTTTCCCGGCGCAGTCCGAAGCGGATCTGGTGCGCGACGTGAAAGACGGCGCCGTGATTATTGACTGCTCCACCGACGGGAACTTGCACGCGGATGTCCTGCGCAAGGCCGCCTATATATCGACGCACGACAATCATCTGGGGCAAATCACGACCGCGCTCGCGCTCTACAACACCGCACTGTGCGCGCTCTGGCAGCGCGGCATGAAGGCATAGCCCCCGCCAGGCCGGCGCGGATAGCCGGCCGCGCAATCGCCCTTCCCGCTTCACCTTCTTTCGCGCGTTTCCGGATGCGCTACCGGCGCTGCATTCTGTATGATGTGCGCCGCCGGAAGGATCCGGGTGAAAAATCCAAAAAAGGGGGGATCGAAATGCGGAAAGCGGCAGGCATTCTGTTGTGCGGCATCGTGGTTCTGTTCCTGGCGGTCTCGGTTTCGTCACGTCCCACGCAAAGTAACTCCTATGCGGAAGATCGCGCGGAAATCGAGGATCTTCAGGCGCGCTATATGTTCGCGCTCGATTTTCACGACCCCGATACGTACGCATCTACCTTCACGGAGGATGGCGTGCTCGATTATGGTCCCGTGGTGAAGGGCCGCGACGCGATCAAGAAAGTGATTGCCGATATGGGCAAGCGCACCGCGGCCCAACCGGCGCCGGGCGCCGCAGCGCAGCCGCCGGTCGTCGGCCGCCACAACATTTCGAATATCGTCATCAAGATCGATGGCGACAAGGCTGAAGGGCGAGCCTATTGGTTTCACTACAGCAACAGCGGGCCGAAGGGAAGTGGCACCCTCGACTCCTTCGGCCATTATGAAGACGAAATGGTGAAGGTCGACGGCAAGTGGTACTTCAGCAAGCGGAAAATCTATAACGAGCAGGTGGCTGCCTGGGCTTACAAAGGCGGAAATCCGGCCTGGTAGCAGTCGCCGGAACACTTCGCCAAAAGAACCGCTCGTTCAGCGGGAGCCATTCGACCTGCGGCGGGGTTACATGTTCCGTCACGGAGCCCAGCGGCTGGCGGCTCCTGGCACGATCCGGTCCGCTACAATCGGCGTGTGCCGAAACGCTACTGCACAAGCCGCGCGGAGTGGCGTCTCCAGCCGGGAAAACCAGCGGAGCCTCTGTCTCCGCATTACCGCCTCGATTGCGATTTTGGAACCGGGGTCATCACCTGCTGGGAGGAAGGCGGCAGCGAGCCGATTTACGTCTGCGAGAGCCACGCGAAACAATTAGGACGGCCTCGCCAGCGCGTGACGGACATTCGCATCATCGCATCCCCGGCAGATGGCAGCGCTCGCGCAAACATCGAAGATCAGCCTGAGCTTCAAGAGGTCGCTGCCGCAAGTCCCCACGCTTCCGTCTCACTGGAGGCTGCGCGCGCTCTTCCGGACGCCCAGACTGAATTCGCCGCCGACCGGCCCGGCACTCAAGAAATTGCTGACCCAACCCCGAGCCCTGCCGCCCCGCCGGAATTGCCGCTCAGCCAGCCTGACGTGATTGCCGAGGCCGCAGTCGAACGAACCGAAATTCCGCAGATAGCTGCACCGACGCCGAAGCTGCCGGCCCCGGCCGATGCGCCGGCTCGAGTGCCTCCCGATGTGAAGGCAGCGCGCGCGGCTGAATCATCCGCCAGGCCCGCTGCCCGCGATCTGACGTATGGAGACCCGGCAAAGGCGATGGTGGATGAAGCGATTTGGAATCTGG
>Ga0335072_10000822_pt1 | contig 54722 bp, 51 predicted proteins | sample Lox_Sample_21_FD_206725 | JGI IMG/M metagenome (GOLD analysis project Ga0335072, IMG submission 206725) | Soil microbial communities from Loxahatchee National Wildlife Refuge, Florida, United States - Lox_Sample_2.1 | ecosystem: Environmental > Terrestrial > Soil > Wetlands | place: USA...
TGGAAAAGAACCTTGCCGATGAGATTCGTATTCTCACCGACGAGCGCCTGAAGCGCCTCGAAGGGATCCTCGGCGGCAAGGAAGTGCTGGCCGACCTGCATGACGAGCGCACCAACAAGCGCCTCCTCGTGAAGGGAGCGATCCTCGACCGCGACACCATCGAGCTGATCTCGACCAAGAACCTCAAGCGCATCCGCTACAACGACAAGGACCCGCGCGTGAATGAGCAGATCGACGAGATCGAGGAAATGACCTCGCGTCAGATCGATGTGCTGCGCAAGATCACGAACGAGAAGATTGCCAAGCTGCAGAAGGGCGACGAACTCGCACCCGGCGTCATCAAGCTGGTGAAGGTCTACATCGCCATGAAGCGCAAGCTCTCAGTCGGTGACAAGATGGCCGGACGCCACGGAAACAAGGGCGTCATCGCGCGCATCCTGCCCGAAGAAGATATGCCGTATCTGCCCGATGGCAAGCCGGTTGAAATTGTTCTCAACCCGCTGGGCGTGCCTTCGCGTATGAACGTCGGTCAGATTCTCGAAACGCACCTTGGATGGGCTGCGCACGAACTGGGCGAGCAGGTTGCCGAAATCGTGAAGCAGAACCAGGACGCCAATGCGATTCGCGAAGTCTTCAAGGAGCGCTTCGGCGGCACTGCCGCTCTGCGTCAGCTGCTTGAGCTCGACGACGAGCAGGTCCATCGCGTTGGCCTCGGCATGCAGAAGGGCATCTGGTTTGGCACGGCAGTCTTTGACGGCGCGCGCGAAACCGAGATCAAGGCGCTGCTAGCCGCAGCTGGACTTCCCAGCTCAGGCAAGACGCCGCTCTTCGACGGCATGACCGGCGAAGAGTTCGAACAGCCGGCGACCGTGGGCTACATCTATATGCTCAAGCTCTCGCACCTGGTTGACGACAAGATCCACGCGCGCTCCATCGGGCCGTACTCGCTCATCACGCAGCAGCCGCTGGGTGGCAAGGCGCAGTTCGGTGGCCAGCGCTTCGGAGAAATGGAAGTGTGGGCCCTCGAGGCGTATGGGGCCGCATACATACTTCAGGAACTGCTCACCGCCAAGTCCGACGACGTCTATGGCCGCACCAAGATTTATGAGGCCATCGTCAAGGGCGAGGCAGCCATCGAGCCCGGCGTGCCGGAATCGTTCAACGTGTTGATCCGTGAGCTGCAGGCGCTCTGCCTTGATGTGGAACTCATCAAGCAGATCGGCGACGACGTAAAGAAGCAGCCGCTGCCAACATTTGCAGCCGCCGACTAAGCGGCAAGGTAGGCGCGGGCTTCAGCCCGCGCATTACCAAAAAGATTTTCAGGGTAGAAGCACCGGGCTTTAGCCCGGTGGATACCCGAAGCGCAATAACGGGGCTTTAGCCCCGGGCTTTCAGAATCATGGGGCCTGTCATGCCGGGAGCGACAGTCCACCCCAAACAGAAGTACCCGGAACTCAAGGAGGGTCACCTTGTACCGTTCCAGCCCATTTGAATTAACCAGCCCGATCACGGATTTCGACGCTATCCGCATCTCGCTCGCCTCGCCCGAGAAGATTCGCAGCTGGTCACATGGCGAAGTCACCAAGCCGGAAACTATCAACTACCGCACCTTCAAGCCGGAGCGCGATGGACTTTTCTGCGCCCGCATCTTTGGCCCGGTCACTGACTGGGAGTGCCTCTGCGGCAAGTACAAGCGCATGAAGCACCGCGGCGTCATCTGCGACAAGTGCGGCGTTGAAGTCACGCTGTCGAAGGTTCGCCGTGAGCGCCTCGGCCACATCGAGCTGGCCTCGCCTTGCTCGCACGTCTGGTTCTTCAAGGGCCTGCCGTCGCGTATCGGCCACCTGCTCGACATCTCCCTGCGCGATCTCGAAAGCGTGCTCTACTTTGAGAGCTACGTTGTCGTCGATCCAGGCGACTCGCCCACCCGCGAGCGCGAGATCATCAAGGACGAGAACCGCTTCCGCGAACTCGACCAGCAGTATCGCCCCTCCGGCTTCAAGGGCATGATGGGTGCTGAAGCTATCAAGGAATTGCTGAAGCGTGTCAATGTCGACGAGCTGGCCGTCGAGTTGCGTGAGCGCATGAAGGCCGAGACCTCGCTGCAGAAGCGCCTCAAGTATTCCAAGCGCCTCAAAGTCGTCGAGGCATTCCGCAAGTCGGGCAACAAGCCGCAGTGGATGATTCTCGACGTGATCCCGGTCATTCCGCCGGAGCTGCGTCCGCTCGTGCCACTGGACGGCGGCCGCTTCGCGACCTCCGATCTGAACGACCTGTATCGCCGCGTCATCAACCGCAACAACCGCCTCAAGAAGCTCATGGACCTCCATGCGCCTGAGGTGATTGTGCGCAACGAAAAGCGCATGTTGCAGGAAGCCGTCGATGCGTTATTCGACAACGGTCGTCGTGGCCGCGTTCTGCGCGGCGCCAACAACCGTCCGCTGAAGTCGCTCTCCGACACCCTCAAGGGCAAGCAGGGCCGCTTCCGTCAGAACCTGCTCGGCAAGCGTGTCGACTACTCTGGCCGTTCGGTTATCGTCGTCGGACCAGAATTGAAACTGCATCAGTGCGGTCTGCCGAAGAAGATGGCGCTTGAACTCTTCAAGCCGTTCATCTATCACCGTCTTGAGCAGACAGGCCACTGCACGACCATCAAGCAGGCGAAGGAAATGGTCGAGATGCAGGAGCCCATCGTGTGGGACATCCTTGAGGAAGTCATCAAGGACCACCCGGTGCTTCTGAACCGCGCCCCAACCCTGCACCGCCTCGGCATCCAGGCCTTCGAGCCTGTGCTCGTCGAAGGCAAGGCCATTAAGATTCACCCGCTCGTCTGCACCGCATTCAACGCGGACTTCGACGGTGACCAGATGGCCGTGCACATTCCACTGTCGCCCGAAGCGCAGGTGGAAGCCAGCGTGCTCATGCTCGCTTCGCACAACATCCTGTCGCCGGCGTCAGGTCAGCCGATCACCGTTCCTACTCAGGACATGGTTCTCGGTCTGTACTACCTGACCAAGGCCAAGAAGGGCGCCAAGGGTGAAGGCCGCGTCTTTGCCAACACCGAAGAAGTGCTCATGGCCCTCGAAGCCAAGGAGATCGAAACCCTCACGCCGATTCGTCTGCGCTACACCGGTTCTGTCCTCGACATGACCACCGCGTATGACGATCAGGATCTGACGCACACCGAGCCGGTCGAGTACGACAAGCAGTACATCACCACGACCGTCGGCCGCGCCATCCTGAACGACGCTCTTGCGGACGGCATGCCGTACGTCAACGGCCTGCTCAAGAAGAAGGGCATCGGCCAGCTGGTCAACTACTGCTACCTGAACCTTGGCCTTGAAGTTACGGTCAAGATGCTCGACCGCATCAAGGAGCTGGGCTTCCAGTACGCAACGCGCTCCGGCCTCTCCGTCGGCCTCGATGACATGGTCATCCCGGAGACGAAGTACGGCGTCGTGCGCGAAGCGGAAAAGCAGCGTTTCGTGGTGCAGCAGCAGTACCTTGACGGCGCCATCACCAACGGTGAGCGCAACAACAAGGTCATCCAGCTGTGGTCCGCTGTAACTGAAAAAGTTGCAGATGAGATGTTCAACAACATGAAGAACGCCGACAAGGAAGGAGCCATGAACCCGATCTACATCATGGCCGATTCCGGCGCTCGTGGTTCGAAGCAGCAGATTCGTCAGCTCTCCGGCATGCGCGGCCTTATGGCCAAGCCGTCGGGCGAAATCATCGAGACCCCCATCACGGCGAACTTCCGTGAGGGCCTCACCGTGCTCGAATACTTCATCTCGACGCACGGCGCGCGTAAGGGTCTGGCTGACACCGCACTTAAGACCGCTGATTCCGGCTACCTGACACGTCGATTGGTTGACGTGGCGCAGGACGTCATCGTCAGCGAGCACACCTGCGGAACCGTCGAAGGCATCTACGTGACGCCGATCGTCGAGTCCGGCGAGATCATCGAACCGCTGCGTGACCGCATCATCGGCCGCGTATCGCTCGAAAAGCTCAAGGATTTCGAAGGCAATGTCATTGTCGATATCAACCAGGAAATCAACGAAGACCTCGCTTCGCAGATTCAGGCTGCCGGCATCGAGCGCGTCAAGATTCGCTCCGTGCTCACCTGCGAATCGAAGCGCGGCGTCTGCATCCTCTGCTATGGCCGCAACCTCGGCTCCGGCAAGATGGTTGAGCTTGGTGAAGCTGTCGGCGTCATCGCGGCGCAGTCCATCGGCGAGCCCGGAACACAGCTCACGATGCGTACCTTCCACATCGGCGGTACGGCATCGCGTGTGTCTGAGCAGTCGAAGCTCGATGCCAAGAACAATGGCAGCGTTCGCTTCATCAACATGGTTACAGTCCGCTCGAAGCAGGGCGACCTCGTTTCTATGAACCGGTCTGGATCTATTGCGGTGGTAGACGACCGTGGCCGTGAGAAAGAGCGCTACCAGATCGTTTACGGCGCGAAGCTCAAGGTGGAAGACGGTGCAAAGGTTCAGCTGGGCCAGTCGCTGGCCGAGTGGGATCCGTACACCTTCGCCATCCTCACTGAGATCGGCGGCACCATCCAGTTCAAGGACCTGCAGGAAGGCATCACTCTGCATGAAGAAGTGGACGAAGTCACCGGCCTCTCGCGTCTCGTCGTCGGCGATTCGCCCGATGAGAAGCGTCAGCCTGCGATCATCATCAAGGGCGCCAAGGGCAACAAGCGTTATCTGATGCCTTCGCGTGCTCACCTCATGATCCAGGACGGCGACGAAGTCTTCCCCGGCGATATCCTTGCCAAGATCCCGCGCGAAACCACGCGCACCAAGGACATCACCGGCGGTCTGCCTCGCGTCGTCGAGCTCTTCGAAGCCCGCAAGCCGCGCGAAACCGCAATTATTTCGGAGATTGACGGTGTGGTGAAGTTCGGCGAAGTCAGCAAGGGTCAGCGTAAGATCTACGTCACCGCTGACAACGGCGAGGAGAAGGAATACTCGGTGCCTCGCGGCGTCCACGTCAACGTGCAGGAAGGTGAACGCCTGCGCGCCGGCGAGCCGCTGATGGATGGACCGCTCAACCCGCACGACATTCTTGCCGTGCTCGGTGAAAAGGAGCTGCAGGCTTACCTGGTCAACGAAATCCAGGAAGTCTACCGTCTCCAAGGTGTGGCCATCTCGGATAAGCACATCGAGACCATCGTCCGCCAGATGCTGCGCTGGGTGAAGATCGAGGAAGTCGGTGACACCAACTTCCTGCTCGAACAGCAGGTCGACAAGTTCCGCTTCCGCAACGAGAACGAGCGGGTCATTTCGAACGGCGGTCGTCCGGCCATTGGCCGTCCGCTGCTGCTCGGCATCACCAAGGCGTCGCTGTCGACCGAGAGCTTCATCTCGGCAGCCAGCTTCCAGGAGACCACGCGCGTACTGACCGAGGCGTCCATCAACGGCGCTGTCGATAACCTGCGCGGCCTCAAGGAGAACGTCATCGTCGGCCGTCTCATCCCCGCAGGAACGGGCATGGAATACTACCGCAACATCTCGCTCTCACCGGAGCTGGAAGAAGCGGCAGCCAAGGTCCAGCAGGAAGTCCAGACTGCCTTCGAGGAAGCCGAGCGCGAACTCGAAATGATGCGCCAGGAAGGCGAAGCCGAAGAAATGGCCGCCGAGTAAGACTCGCGCATTACAGCAAAATGCAAAAAGCCCCGCCGTGTGCGGGGCTTTTTCATTCTTCGCTCTCGATGCGCTATTGAAAAGGGTAAACCGAAACCAGCCCGCGGTAATGCGTTGTGAGATACTCATTGATAAAATCGTCAAAATCTTCTTCAGCGGTAAATACGGCCTGCCCTTCATCCGGATCAAAGTATTTGAATTTTCCCTTCCGGACAACAACCGCCTGTGTATGTCCTGGCACATCCAGGATGTGAAAACCGGGCGAGCATAATTGGTCCAGCACGGCACTTAATTCGTTTCCTTTTACATCATCCAGGTCCACCTGGGGCACATGCTCGCTCGCGGGTTTCAATTGACCGTTGGTCAACTTTTGTAACCACCCGATGTTAAAGTCGCGTATTCGGTCCAGATCACTCTCATAACCGGTTCGCTCTTCCTTCGAATCTTTTCGCTTATTTTCCGCCTCCTGAATAGCGCCTATTGTCTGGCGCCCCTCGGTTGTCCCTAGGACTTCTCGGAACTTCAGTGAGTGTCGTTTTGTCGTTGCCTGTTGCGGCTGTCCTTGTGTAGGCGAGATCTGAGCAGCCATGGCGGTCGTCATCGCAAGTTCTACTGAGTAGCGCAGCCCATTTTCTGCGATTGCTGATCTTTTCACTTCATCCGGGATATTCGAATCAATGGCCAGAGAATGCATGTGATTCAGATAGATATAGATAACGCTGAGTGCATAACATGCTCCGCCCTTGCAGGAAGCCGGCAAGGACTCAAGATAATCTTTCTGGAGCCATTTTTTATACTTCCCCTTGTTTTTGTCGACTATTGCTTCAAATGAATCGTCTTCATCGTCCTCGGATGAATCGCTCGCATGTAAGTTGACGGCGTCGAGCTTTGTCCACATTGGTTTACCTCCTATCAGGCTGCCTGGCCTGGCAAGACAGCATACGGGCCCTGGAGTCCGCCGCTGGGCGAATGAGCGAGTTCGGCTAGCGAAAGTTCCCGGAAGTAAGAGATATCTCCAGCTTTATCTTCCACTTCATAGAAATCGCAGATTTCATCGCCTCCCTCGTTGCGCGCAAGGCGGCGCTTGAACGTGGGGTCGGCCGTCCTAAGATGATAGGCGGCCATCTGTTCGAGGGATTCCCAGATCCTGCCGTAGGAGGGATCATAATAAAGCCCTTCGTAGGGAACGGTTTTATGATCGCCCCAGAAGTAGTATTCGCTCAGTTGGGAGTGCAACGGCGGCCCCGTCAAAGGTTGAAAGGTGTCACGGTTCAGCGGCGGTTGAAGAATGTTGGAAGCCAGGCCCAGAACATTGCCGGGAAGGATCCCTTGATGGCGCGAGATGAAGCCATGCTGATAACGACCCTCGTATCTGCCGGGTCCAAAGGGATCTAGAACCTGACTCTCAGGCATGGCCAGGCCGTAGGGCTTTCGAGTTGTCGCCAGACAACGAAAAGCGCGCGCAAGGGCGAGACACTGTCCCGTTACTGCGACCCCATCGAGAATTGCCGCGCCCGCCGGAGTTACCGCCGCGCCCGTCCATAACCAATGATTTCCCAGGCGGAAGTAACGGCAGAATTCATTGAAAAGCGAATGAACATCAGAGTCCTTGGTTCGCGACATGATCTGGCCACCAGGCACGGCGAGCAGCTGAGAAGGCAGCATGAGAACTACAGTCCCGTTTACGATGGCTCGATATATTTCTGGCATAAGATTACAAGGCAGGGAAATTAGACCGCGATAAGTATCGTGCTAGCTCCCAACTAAGTCAACTGTTCGGTTTCTTACAATTGATCATCTCTGCAGTTATGTCACGAATAATCGCCAGTTAGTGCGCACATTGCGAAAGCACGGGGCCGAAACCTGCTAAATCACTAAATCCACTAAGCACAAGCATTACCCACAGGCGGGAGCTCTTATTTCTCAAGCTCCGCTGCCGCCTGTCCGCTCTAATCTGCACTTATTAAACCACTTACCCGCCAAATAAATGAAGATACCCATGTCTGCCATCCAGGGCGACACAAATTGCCGTCATCCTTCGCGAAGCGAAGCTCGCTTTTGCCCGTCCTTCCCGAAGCGCCGTAAATGCAGAATCGACGCAACGCTCGACAACGCCAGAATAAAAAGGATCACTCCAAGGGAAACGAAGACGGGCACCGGGTAATGGTGCGCCACCAGCATCTTGATTCCAACAAAAGCGAGGATGGCGGCCAGTCCATGTTTCAGGTAATGCAGGCGATCGAGGAAGCCGGCCAGTACGAAGTACAACGCTCTCAATCCGAGAATCGCAAATACATTCGAGGTAAACACAATCAAGGGATCCTGGGTAACAGCAAAGATTGCCGGAATGGAATCAATGGCAAACATGACGTCCGTGGCTTCCACGATCAGAATCACCAGCAGGAGCGGCGTGGCTTTCCATACACCTTCCTGGCGGGAGATGAGCCGCTGTCCGTCATAGGAATTTGTTACCGGCAGCAGGCGCGACGCCAGACGAATGATGAGGTTGCTGCCATCATGTTTCTGGCCAGCGGACCGCAATAGCTTCCATGCGGTATAGAGCAGCAGCGCACCGAACAAATAGGTGATCCATGCCGCTTTCTGAATCAGAAGTACCCCTCCCAGAATGAACACCGCGCGCATGACCAGGGCGCCCAGAACGCCCCACAATAGAACCCGGTGCTGGTGCTCCTTCGGAACAGCAAACCAGGAGAAGATCATGATGAAGACAAACAGATTGTCGACGGACAAGGACTTCTCAATCAGGTATCCGGCAAGAAACTGCATCGCCGGTTCAGGACCGCGCCAGTAATAAATACCCGCATTAAACAGAAGAGCCAGCCCGACCCATACGCCGCTCCATATAAGCGAATCACGGAAAGTCGGCGTATGCGCGCGGCGCTGCAAAATGCCCAGGTCCACCGCGAACATGACCAGCACAAAGGCAATGAATCCTGCCCATATGACCCAATCTTCCATCACGCGGCTCCTCGCACAGGCAGGGTGACCATGGCCTGAATCTTACCCCTCGCTCTCATGTTGGCGAAGCTGAAGATTGCTCACGCTGAAAGTACGTCTTCGCCGAGGCTGCGTTTCTTCTTCCATCGCCAGAGCACCCACAGAAGAATTAGCGGAAGATCAAACAACGCGCTGATGGCTTCAACAGCGGGTACGGCGCGGAAGCCATAAGCGCGCGAAGCGATGCCTTCAATCCACGTCATGTAGGCAATCGGCAAATAGGAGAGTGCGCTGAGGATGGAATAACGCAGGCTGCCACTTTTGCCGACCGCTCCTACCACGTCCAGCACCAGATCCATGCACAACGTCGAAGTGAAGCCGATGGTGAAGAGATAGACCACCGTTCCCACCATGTAAACGCGGTACGATGGCGGCGCGATAGCCAGATAGAAGGCAGGGATCGCAACCAATGCTCCGGCCAGCGCATAGGCGATGCGGCGGTCGAAGCGAGGTACCCATCCGCCGGCCAGGCAGCCAACAGCCATTAATAACCCGCCTCCGATGCCGTTCACCCACACCACGGACGAGCCGGAGACATGGTAGTCGGGAGAAATCGCAGGCAGCAGACCGATAAGCGCGCCGGCTCCCGGTGGCGCCAGCAGGAGAATCAAGCCGAAGAAATTCTTTGGCGTCAGGCAGGTTTGCCGCAATTCATAACCAATCTGTCGTAAATGTGCGCCGAAAGTAGGGCTCTCATGCCGGGCTGGCTCACGCAGAAACAGCACCGTCAGGCCGGGAGCAATCAACAGAAGCGCGGCCAGCGGAACCCACAGTGAGACACGCAAATGCAGCGCGAGGTAGAGGATGAGGCCCGGCCCGATGGCCCCGCCACCAAGGTTGCTGGCCTGCGCCCATGCAGCTGCGCGGGTGCGGCTCTCCGGGGCGAGCATGGATGCGATGAGGCCCCCATAAGCCGAAGAAATCAGCATGCAGAAGACCATGCCGAAAAAGAAAATCCATACGGAAAGATGGGGATTGCGATAGAGAATGTAAGATCCGAGGCCCAGCGCAGCGGCAGAGCCGAATGTCGAAATCAGATGCCATGCGCGGCGTGGTATCCAGAGATCGGCGAGCGGACTCCACAGAAAATAGATCGACGACGGAATGCCCAGCAGCGCAATCGCGTCCGCCACTTGATCCACCGGCATGCCAACCTGGCGCAGCAGAAGCGAAACCCCGCCATTCGTTGTAAAGCCGATATAAATGGCGTAAGGAAGCACGATCCAGAAAAAACGATCCGGGGAAACAAGGTTTCGCCCCGGCGGACCTTCGATCAGGGGATCGGCCTCAGAAATCGATTGCGTACTCAAGCAGGCAGACCTCAGAGCAAGTGCTGCGATGCGATTTTGTTTATTCTCTCACCCTGCTCAGGAATCGCTGGCACGCCACTCGCACGACTCCTACGTGCCCTGCACCTGAGCACATCGATGCGCCAGCCTGCTATGCGTCAAATCAGAATTGAGGAGGAGCTGATTCACGGAAGTTTTTCATCGGATGATGCGTCGCTCTGAAAGGTTGTGCGACGCTTGCGCAGGACCCCGAACGCCTGCCGGAACGAAGTATGAATACGAGTCTTGCAGTTCCTGCACCGGATGGGGTATTTGAAGGCCGCAAGAAGGGGAATATCCCGCAGGCGAAGCCTGGAGAGACGAAATTTGTCGGAATAACAATCGGGGCACAACATGGCAGTATTACCAAAGACCATGTACCCTTAGATGCTGCTCTGGGCCCGTATATCATGGGCCATAATCAAAGAAATTCCTACTATAACTTTTTACGCAACTGTAGGCCATTCTGGGGTACTGTATCTCTACAGCCGGTTCGCCGGGGGTGCAGAATGGTCTGGGACGTTTCGTTTACGTGCGATATCTGCGGGAAAAAAAAGGGCGAGGCCAATCACTGGTGGATGGTCATGCTCGGAGACGTGCCCTGCTTCGATGAAGGCCAGCCTTCTCAACGGTTTACCTTGCTTCCCTGGAACGTCGCGGAGAGCCGGAATCCTGATATGTTTCACCTTTGTGGGCAGAATTGCGCCATGACGGCCATGGAACGCTTTATGACGCATGGCACAATCGAGTCCGATCTCGCGGCTCACTCACGGCGCTGAATTTTATTCACTGAAGAGGTTAGGCCGCTCGTGAGGCTCTGTCTTCTTCACCTTGCGTTCACGCGAAACCGGAGCCGGAGACGCTGAGAGCATGCCCAGCAGCTCTTTCAGTTCCTTGCGCAAACGCTGCAATCGCACTTCGTTCCTGTCCTTTTTTAAACCGGTCAACTCGGTTTTCAGCGGCAGTTCAGGCTGCGCGTGGTGTGCCTTCCGCGCCTCTCGTTCCTCGGATTGCAGCAGCTGGCGCGCGCCTGCAATGGTGTAGCCATCCTCGTGCAGCAACCGCTTGATCTGCAGCGCCATTTCTACGTCGCGCTTGCGATAAAGGCGTTGGCCGGTGCCGCTCTTGTTCGGTTTGAGCTGCGGAAATTCGGACTCCCAGAAGCGAAGCACATAAGCCTGTACCTTACACAGCTTCGCAACTTCGCCGATACGAAAGTACAGCTTATCCGGAATGGTGGTCGCTACTGCCCCTCGTTGCGGGGCGTGTTTCTGCTTCTGCATGGAAAGCCCGGCTCTCAGAGAAGTATAGGCCACGCCATACATGCTTCCGCAACAGAAACCGGGAGTTATGCCAACCGCAGCGACTCAGCCTCGTCAGCCGTTATCGGCTCGCGCGACGGAGCCCCTGCGCTGGCGGCACGCAGATACTGCACCGGCCATGCAATCTTCTCCCCTAGATCATCCGCCGCATGCAGCGCCCAATAAGGATCGCGTAGAAATTCGCGCGCCATCAGCACCAGGTCGGCCTGCCCGGTGCGCAGAATGTGGTCCGCCTGCGCCGGTTCGGTAATCATGCCCACAGTGCCGGTCAGAACGCCTGTGTGCCTGCGAATCTGCTCCGAGAAATGCGTCTGGTATCCCGGGCCAACCGGAATTTTCACGCCCGGAACCAGCCCGCCGGAAGAGACGTCGATCAGATCCACCTTGCGCAGGCGCAGTTGCGCCGAGAGCGCAATCGAACTCTGCACATTCCAGCCTCCGTCTGCCCAGTCCGTGGCCGAGATACGCACAAAAAGAGGCTTCTCTTCGGGCCACCAGTCGCGCACGGTATCGACCACGCGCACCAGCGTGCGCATGCGATTTTCCAGGGCCCCGCCGTATATGTCACTGCGATGGTTACTTAATGGGCTCAGGAACTCATGCAGCAGGTAGCCATGCGCCGCGTGAATCTCGATCACGTCAAAGCCTGCCAGCAAAGCGCGGCGGGCAGCCTGCGCAAACGCCTCGACGATCCCATCGATTCCGGCTTCGTCCAGTTCCCGCGGCAGCTTGTAATGCGGCGCAAATGGAATCGCGCTCGGCGCCACCACCTGGTCCCATCCGCCTTCCTCGTGAGTCGCAATGCGCTCGCCAATCCATGGAGGGCACATGCTCGCCTTGCGTCCCGCATGCGCAAGCTGAATGCCGGCAAATGCTCCCTGCCTGTGCAGAAAATCCACGATGCGCTTCAGCGGTTCGATGTGCGCGTCTTTCCACAGGCCCAGATCGCGCGGGCTGATGCGTCCCTCAGCGGTGACCGCAGTTGCCTCTGTGATCACCAGACCGGCTCCGCCTGCAGCCCGGCTGCCAAGATGAACCAGATGCCAGTCATTGGCAAAGCCGTCCTCCGACGAGTACTGACACATCGGAGAGACCACGATGCGGTTCGGCAGCGTAATGTTTCCAAGTTCTAGCGGCGTAAAAAGACTGGCTGTATCTGCAGACATAGCGGTGCCTCCCAAGGTATTCAAAGCATCTCATCTTGCGCGTATTACCACGTTAAGATGCGGCGAAGAAGAGTTGGTCGCATTTCCGGCAGCACGCCGCAGCCTTGCAGCGTTCGGCAATGCATTGAACAATGCGGACGCGCCGTCGGCTCCGCATGCGAAAGATGAAAAGACTGGCGCGCAACAGAAGAGCAGGGCGGAATCAGGCAAACAAAAAGAGGCTTCGCGCGCGTGTGGGAAGCCTCTCAATCACAACCCATTGTGACTGCCAGTGGCGAACGCAATCTTTGCCTCCGTGAAGAACCCCTCCCTAAGTAGGCTCTTCGAGAGCGCGTTCATTTGCCCTACGAATAGAAGCAAACCGAGCAGCCGTCCTATATGTTGTATCCGTAATGGAGATATGTCAAGAAAATTGCACAAATTTTCGAGCACTTTCGGACTACGATCATGGGAACGGAGTCTGTTGTCGCAGCGTATGCACTCTTAAAGGGAGAGACATTCCATGAAACGTCTCATTTTGCCGCTTATGGCGTTTACTCTGCTGGTTGCTTCCGGGTGCCGCATTCAGGTAGACAAGTCAAAAAATGGCGAGGACAAGAACGTAAAAATCGACACGCCCATGGGTGGACTGCATGTCCGCACCGACCAGATGACGGCCGCAGACGTTGGCCTCCCCGTTTATCCGGGCGCACAGGTGGTAGCTGACAGCGACAACGATAAATCCGCAGACATTCATATGGGGTTTGGCAAATGGCAGTTGCGCGTGAAGGTCGTCAACTACAAGACGCCGGATTCGCAGGAGCAGGTTCTGGCCTTTTACCGCAAAGCGCTGGGCCGCTATGGCGACGTGATCCAGTGCAACCACAATACGGCCGTCGGCACGCCCACCGTCACGCAGGAAGGCCTTACCTGCGGAGACACCGGAAAGAACGTGCATATTGACGATGACAACGACGATTTCAGCTTGCGTGCCGGGTCCCGGCATCACCAGCACCTTGTCGGATTTAAGAAAGGCAGCGGGGGCAATACCAGATTTGCTCTCGTCGAGTTGCAATTGCCCGAAGCCGTCGACGATAACAGCTCTTCCAGCAGTCAATAGCGTTGCGTTCCCCAATGATTGCGTTCCATTCTCCGGTGCGATAGGGTCAAAGATATGGAACTGGCTTGCCATCGCTGCGGCGCAACCCTCGCCACACCCGAGCTCTTTTGCCCGCATTGCGGAGCGCCGCAGTTGCGTTTTGAGCCCACTGAGGACCAGCCTGCTTATCTGTCGAATGGAAATCCATCGGGGTTGCGCCCGAACCAGCTCGTCGCCTGGCGCCCCGCCGTGCAGGCCGCTCTCTTTGCCGCTCTGCCCGTCGGCCTGCTCAGTTCTTTGCTCGATTTCGGCGTGCTCTGGGTGCTGGTCGGCGGATTTTGCGCCATCGCCCTCTACCAGCGCAAGACGTCTCTGCTGATCAACTCCGCAGGGGGTTGGCGCATCGGCATGCTGGTCGGCGTGATGGCTGCTTTTTTCTCCAGCATTGTCGACGGCTTGAGCATGGTCATCGAACGGTACGGCCTGCACCACGGCGCGACCATCGACCAGAAGCTGATTGCGCTCACGCAGCAGATGACCGACCAGATGGTCCACCAGAACCCCGAAGCCGCCCAGCAGATCCCCTGGTTCATTCATTTCTGGCTTTCGCCCGACGGGCACGCCGCTGTCGTGCTGTTCATGTCAGCATTTGCAGCTGTGATGATGGTGGCTTTTTCCTCGCTCGGAGGAGCGCTGGGCGCGCGCTTTCTGGGAGCGCGCAAGGGCCTCTCGATTCATCCTTAAAAGCTGGGCGCAATCGACGGCTTGCCGCACAGCGCCGGCACCTCGTATCATCCCGCAAGAGCCTCTATGACAGACAAAACAACCAGCTCCGCCCCGGTGCTTCGCGAAAAAGGCCGCATCATGTCCGCATCGGAGATCGAGCGGACCCTCGTGCGCCTCGCCCACGAGATCATCGAGAAGAACAACGGCAGCGACAATCTCGGCCTCGTTGGTGTGCAGCGGCGCGGTGTTCCGCTGGCTCGGCGCCTGGCCGCGCTCATTGGCAGCATCGAAAAGCGGCCCGTCGATATCGGCACCCTCGACATCAGCTTTTATCGCGACGATCTTTCGACCAAAGACGTGCGTCCTGTCGTGAATCCGGGCGATCTCGGCTTCAATGTCAACGGGCGCGACGTCGTCCTCGTCGATGATGTCCTCTATACTGGGCGCACCGTGCGCGCCGCGCTCGATGCCCTGTTCGATCACGGACGCCCGCGCCGCGTGCAGCTTCTGGTGTTGATCGATCGCGGCCATCGCGAGCTGCCCATCGAAGCGACCTTCGTCGGCAGAACGATCCAGACCAGCAGCCGCGAAATCATCGAAGTGAAGCTGCGCGAAATCGATCGCGATGAACAGGTGCTGATCATGGAGCGCGTCGATGGATGATGCGTTGGCCGTTCTAAGACGCGAGCCCCGGTTCGATCGCGTAGACTGACTATTGGTGAAGCAACACAAATCCGCATTCGACTTTCCCCCAGTATCCGCATGCCGAAATCTCAAGTGAAGCCGCGCAAAGCGCCCGCAGCCAGTACGCCGCAAGTTTTTGCTCATCACCCATCATCACTGCTGTCCGTTGCCGACCTCAGCCTGAACGACGTCAGCTCGATTCTCAAAGCCGCATCCGCGCTCGAAAGCGAAGACCCGCTGAAGCGCATGAAGCAGCTCTTCAAGCGCCGCGTGTCGCTGCTCTTTTATGAATCGAGCACGCGCACGCGCACTTCTTTTGAGCTGGCGGCCAAGCAGCTCGGCGCGGACACCGTGCTCGTGAGCGCTCTCTCATCGAGCATTGAAAAAGGCGAATCGCTGAAAGACACTGGCATCACCCTGCGCGCGCTCGGGGCGGAGTGCATCATTCTGCGGCATCCATCTTCGGGCGCGCCGTACGTGTTGTCGCGCGCCACCGGCCTGCCTATCCTGAACGCAGGCGACGGCATGCACGAGCACCCATCCCAGGCATTGCTCGATCTCCGCACCATTCTCACGCATCTGCGCGGAGCCAGACCCGCGCAGGTTTCTGAAACAACGCTCAAGGGCGTCACGGTTACGATTTGCGGCGACATCTTCCACAGCCGCGTTGCGCGCTCGAACATGCTGCTGCTGCCGCGTCTCGGCGCGCGCGTGCTGCTCTCCGGCCCGCTGCCGCTGCTGCCGGAAACAGCCGCATCCACCGGCCCCGGAATTGTCATCGACCGCGATTTCGACAACGCGCTCAAGCAGTCGCAGATCGTCATGATGCTGCGCATTCAGGCAGAACGCCTCGCCGGATTGAACCTCGATCTCGACGAATACAAGCAGCGCTACCAGGCCAATACAGAACGCATTGCGGCCTACGCTCCAGAAGCTTTGGTCATGCATCCGGGCCCCATCATTCGCGGGCTTGAGATCACCAGCGAAGTGGCCGACGGCCCGCAATCGGCCATCGCCGATCAGGTGCGTCACGGCGTCGCCATTCGCATGGCCCTGCTCGTCCGCGCCCTCTCATCGAAGACATCGGGCCGCGCGGCCTCGAAAGGAAAACGCAAATGAAGCCGATTCTCATTCGCGGAGGCCGCGTCGTCGATCCATCCAGCGGCCTCGACGCCGATCGCGATCTGCTGCTCAGAGACTGCCGCGTCTTGGCCATCGACGCGCCGGGCAAGCTCAACGCCGCAGCCCGGCAGGACTCCGCCGAAGTCCTCGACGCGAAAGGCCTCATCGTTGCGCCCGGCCTGGTCGATATCCACGTCCACCTGCGCGAACCCGGACAAGGCTACAAAGAAACCATTGCATCAGGCACCGCAGCCGCAGCCGCAGGCGGATTCACTACCGTATGCGCCATGCCCAACACCGTCCCGGTAAATGACTCGCCGGAAATCACGCGCTGGATGCAGTCTCCCGAGCGCAACGCACAGATTCGCGTCTTTCCTATCGCCGCGGCAACCCGCGGCAGCATGGGCGAAGCGCTGACCGAATATGGCGCGCTCAAAGCCGCGGGAGCCGTAGCCGTAACTGACGACGGCAAGCCGATTCTCGGCGATTCCATCATGCGCCAGACGCTGCAGGCAGCCGCGCGCGCCGGTCTGCCGGTCATTCAGCACGCCGAAGACACGCGCATGACCGGAGGCTGCTCCATGAACGCAGGCGCGCTGGCTTTCCGGCTCGGCCTGCGTGGCATGCCGGTAGAAGCCGAGTCGAGCCTGGTCGAGCGCGACATCCGCCTGCTCGGGGAATTGAAAGACAGCCGTGCGCACCTGCACGTCGCGCATCTCTCGACCGCAAAGGCGCTCGAAGCCGTCAAGCGCGCGCGGCGCAACGGACTGCACGTTACCTGCGAAGTCGCTCCGCATCACTTCGTCCTCAACGAAGACGCAGTCGCCGAATACAACACGCACGCCAAGATGAACCCGCCGCTGCGTTCCGAGGCAGACCGCGAGGCCATGCTCGAAGGCATCATCGAAGGCGCCGTCGATTCCATCGCCACCGATCATGCCCCCCACGCCGCGCACGAGAAAGAGCAGGAGTTCGAGCGCGCGCCGAACGGCATCACCGGCCTCGAAACCGCTCTGGGACTGACGATGGCCGTGCTGCATGGTAAATACAAGCTGCCGATTAACCGCGTCATAGCTCTGCTCAGCACGCAGCCTGCGGCCGTGCTGAATCTGAAAGGCCGCGGCAGTCTCGCCGCCGGTTCCTTTGCCGACGTTGTCCTCTTCGACCCGAAGAAGCAGTGGACGTTCCAGGCTTCCGCATCCAGATCGAAATCGAAGAGCACGCCATTTGACGGCTGGACCATGCTCGGCAGCGTCGCCGCAACCATCAGCGAAGGTCGCATCGTCTATCGTGCATAACCCGGCTAGAGCTTGATTTTGCCGGGATCGAAGTTCGGCCTGGGATACTTCATCTTCAGCTTGCCGATCGCATCGACCAGAATCTCTGAAACGGCCACATTGCGAAACCAGCGGTGGTCCGATGGAATGATGAACCACGGAGCATGCTTGCGGCTGGTGTGCTCGATCGCGTCCTGATAGGCCTTCATATACTGCGGCCAGTAATCGCGCTCTACAAAATCGGCCTGGCTGAGCTTCCATTGTTTATCTTTGTCCGCCAGGCGCTCGGCCAGACGGCGCGTCTGCTGCTCGCGGCTGATGTGCAGAAAAAACTTCAGGATCGTGACGTTGTTCTCCGCCAGCATCTCTTCAAAATTGATAATCTGCCGGAAGCGCTCATTCACCAGCTTGTCGGAAACCTGCTTGTGCACGCGCGTCACCAGCACGTCTTCATAATGCGAGCGATTGAAGATGCCGATGGTCCCGTGTTGCGGGACAGCGCGATGCGCGCGCCATAGAAAATCATGCTTCAGCTCAAGGGGAGTGGGGACTTTGAACGGAGTCACGTCGCACGCCTGCGGATTGACTCCGGTAAAGATGTGGCGGATGGTGGCGTCTTTTCCCGCCGTGTCCATGCCCTGCAGCACAATGAGCACGGCATGACGGGAATCGGCCGTGAGCAGCTCCTGCAACTCATCCAGCCTCTGGCGATGCCGCTCGAGATCGGCTGCGGCTTCTTCTGTATTCCGGTAGCGGCTAGTATCAGTCGTGGGAAAGTGGGAGAGTTTTATTTTTTGATGAGGCTTAACCAGATACGGGCTTGAGGCGAGCCGTCCAGCCATGCATTCTCCCGGGACTGTACGCTCAGGGGAGCGCGATGCTGCGCTTCAAGCGGCTGAGCGGCGCAGTCCCTGAAACTATTTCGTCTGCGGCGCTTCCGTTTTGGCCACGTTTTCCTGCTTGGGAGGCTCGTTGGTCGCGCCCTTGATGCCGTCCTTGAATCCACGCAGTCCTTCGCCGAGCCCCTTGCCCAGCTCAGGCAGCTTGCGCGGTCCAAAAATCAACAGCGCGATGACGAGAATGATCAGTAAATGTGTCGGTGTGAACAGATTATCGAGCATAGTGGGATATCTCCCGGACGCAAGCGCGCGGGAATTTCCTCCATTTCAAACATTGTCGCACATGGAGACTGGTTGGCGCGAAGACTCCATGTTGATCATACGGTTAATTTGCCGGCGGATGGAGAGCGTCCAGGCGTTTCCGCGCCATCTCCGTAAAACTCACCAGGTTTTCCCCAGCGCCCAGCGTGAGCCGGCGATGCGCCTTCAGCAGCGGATAGATCCGAGAGCCGCCAATCTCAAGCGTGGGAACGGCATAATTGCCGCCCGGATATTCGCTCATGGTCCACTGGGCCGAGTAGCGGCGGCGAAAGACTTCGCCGAAATAGCTGCCCCACAATTTCGTCAGCCATTCCAGATCTCCTTCCTGCGCGGGCGCCAGCGCATCCAGAATGCTCTCCACCGCCTCTACGGATGCCGTAGAGTAATCCAGCTTTCTGCCATATTCCGCGGCAGCAATCCGCACCGCCTCCGCGGCATAGGCCTGCATCATGCCGTCGAGTGAATCGAAGGTCTGGTTGGTGAGTTGTTCTCTTCCTGTCATCACAATTTAGACTATCCGCAACCCTGGCGAATTGCGCCCGCCAATCTGACAGAACAGCGCCTCGCCATGTATCTTTAAGCTTTACCGGGAAATTCCAGCCAATTTTCCGCTGCTCAGATTTGTGGAGGTCTTTTTCTGTTGAGAAGCACGCGTTTTTTCTGTCTGGCCTTTGTTGCAGTCGCCGTTTTGATTTTCTGCGCCAGCTCCCGCGCACAATCCCAGGCTCAAGCCCAGTCGCCCAGCACCACCACACCGCCTTCCGCTCCTGCCGGCGCGCTTGCCGGTGTGCGCTATGACTATCGCTGGGAGTTCTACGGCGGCTTCGCCTATTCACACTTCAACGCCGGGCCGAACCTGCTGCAGGGCGCCAATCTGGGCGGCTTTGACGCGCAGGTGGCGCGCTTCTTTACCCATCGCCTGGCAGCAGCCGCCAACGTCCGCGGATATTACGGCACCTCCGGCGTCGTGCCCAATGCATATGGCATTACAGGGCCTTTCGTCAGCGAGCATATGTTCCTGGCCGGACCGGAATTTCGCGGCCCTAGCAACGAGCACGCCTCGCTCACGCTGCACGCCCTCGTCGGCGGCGCTTACGGAAACTTCCAGCACGCCATCGGCAATGTCCCTCCGGGAGCATTAGGGCTGTTCAGCAATCAGTTTGCCTTTGGCAGCGCCTTCGGCGGATCGATCGATCTGAACCGCTCGCCGCGCCTCGTCTTCCGCATCTCGCCCGACGCAACCTTCACCGACTTCGGCGGCGTGGGTCTCAAGGACCAGTTCGCAATTTCTGTCGGACTGGTCTACCGCATGGGCAGAGGCCTGAAGAAGTAGAACCCGGCGAACACGAACCACAGGCTGGCCCGGCTCAGGTCAGCCTTTCTTATGTGCGGCGAAGGCAGTTCGTCCGACGAAAAGCATTGTTCATCGCGCAATCGGAGCGCTTTACAGTTCGCAACCTCTTTGAGCGGCATGAATCTGATAGACCATGGAGAAGAGCATGCAGCAGCGAAAATTAGGCACGCAAGGTCTCACGGTTTCCGCAATTGGATTGGGATGCATGGGTATGTCGGATTTCTACGGTCCACGCGACGAGTCAGAATCCGTCGCTACCCTTCATCGCGCGCTCGATCTGGGCATCAACTTTTTCGATACGTCTGACGTATACGGCCCGCATACCAATGAGGAGCTGGTAGGCCGCACGCTGAAGCCGCATCGCGACAAAGTCATTCTCGCCACCAAATTCGGCATCCTCCGCAAACCCGACGGCACACGCGGAATAAGCGGCTCCCCGGAATATGTCCGCTCTGCCTGCGACGCCAGCCTGAAGAGGCTCGGCATCAACACCATCGATCTCTACTACCAGCACCGCGTCGACTCGAAAACTCCCATCGAGGAAACCGTGGGAGCCATGGCCGAGTTGGTCGAGGCGGGAAAAGTCCGCTACCTCGGCCTGTCTGAAGCAGGCGCGGAGACTATTCGCCGCGCCCACGCCGTCCATCCCATCTCGGCCCTGCAGACCGAGTACTCGCTTTGGAGCCGCGACCCGGAAGACGAAATTCTGCCTACGGTAAGGGAACTGGGCATCGGGTTTGTTGCGTATTCCCCCTTGGGACGAGGGTTTCTCACCGGGCAGATTCGCAAGCCCGGCGACCTCGCCGCCGATGACTGGCGGCACACCTCCCCCCGCTTTCAGGGAGAAAACTTCCAGAAGAACCTCGATCTGGTGACAAAAATTGAAGAGCTTGCCGAAAAGAGGAAGGTAAAAGCATCGCAGCTGGCGCTGGCCTGGGTGCTGACGCAGGGCGATGACATCGTTCCGATTCCCGGCACCAAACGGCGCAGCTACCTTGAAGAAAATGCGGCTGCCATCGAAATGACGTTGACAGAAGAAGAGCTGGCAGCCCTCGACGCCATCGCTCCCCGGGACGTCGCTCAAGGTGAGCGCTACGCGCCGGAAATGATGGGCATGCTCAGCCTATAACACTGAAAGAGTCCGGATTCGGACAGACTTGTTCGAATCCGGACATTTGCGGACAATTCGCTCGGCGAAAGCCGAACAGAATCACTTACTTTTTATGATTCTTATTGGCCCGCGGGTTGCTAACAGATACCGGCAGAACAAGTCTACTGGTGACAAAGGCATCACTTTCCTATGAAGCGGTTCGGTTGCTTCCAGCTTGACGCAGCAAATGAGTGTCTGTCGTGCGAAGGGAAACAGGTTGCGCTCGCGCCCAAGCCTTTCGCCGTCCTGCGTTATCTGGTCGAGAACCCGCAGCGGCTCGTCACCCACGACGAACTCCTCGATGCGCTCTGGCCGGAAACTTACGTGCAGCCGCAGGTCCTGCGCACCTACGTCCTCGAGTTGCGCAAATTGCTGGGCGACGATCCCGACGAGCCGCAGTTTATCCAGACCGTTCCCAAGCGCGGCTACCGCTTTGTTGCCAGAGTCACGGCCGTCAGGCAGGAATCGCCGGAATCCACAGGCCCGGGCATTGTCGGTCGCGACGCCGAACTGGAAAAACTGGACGCCGATCTGGATCTGGTAGCAAGAGGCATTCGCAAATTGATCTTCCTTACCGGGGACGCCGGTTCCGGGAAAACCGCTCTGATCGATGCTTTCTGCGCCCGCTCCTGCGGCGAAGACAGCGCAAAAATGGCGCGCGGCCAGAGTGTCGAAGGCTTCGGCGGCAAAGAACCGTTTTATCCCGTGCGCGAAGCGCTCGGCCAGCTCATCGAAGACGAAAAAACGAAAGAGATTCTCGCCCGCCAACTGCCCGGCTGGTTTGGAAAACACTCGGAAAACGGAACGCGCGTACCCGCGCTTGGCGAAATCTGCGATGTAGTGGAATCTCTCGCACACGCCGAACCGTTCCTCCTTGTGCTTGAAGACCTGCACTGGGCCGATACCTCGACGCTTGACCTGATCTCGGCTCTGGCCCGCAGGCGCGGCAGTCAGAAGCTCATGATCGTGGCCAGTTATCGCCCGTCAGAAGTCGATGGGCAGCATCCGCTCTCCGGCCTCAAAGAAGATCTCTCCACGCGGCGGCTTTGCTGCCAGATTCCTCTGGGCCCGCTCGACCGCAAGGCCATCTGCGATTATTTGTTGCAGCAGCTTAATGCCACCACTCTGCCCGCCGGCCTGGCCAGCTTCGTGCATCAGCACTCTGAAGGCAATCCGCTCTTCATGGGCGCAGTCTTTGAGCATCTGCGCAGCCAGGGACTGGTGGTGTTGAAATCCGGGAAATGGCAGCTGGCCACGCCGCTTGCTCAGATCGAGCTGGGCATTCCCGATGGCCTTCTGGGAATGATCGACCTGCAACTGGGCAGGCTCAGCGAAAGCGAGCGCCGCCTGCTTGAGGCTGGCAGCATCATCGGAGCCGTCTTCCCCGCCTGGGCGGCGGCAGCCGCGCTGAAGGAAGATGTTTTGGACCTAGAAGACGAATACGCCTCACTCGCCCGGCGCACCCGTCTGCTCAATGCCGCCGGACAGGACGAGCTTCCCGACGGCACCCGCTCTACCTTCTACGTCTTCGCCCACGGCCTTTTCCGCGAAGCGCTCTACGCGCGGCAGCCGGCAGCGCGGCGCGCTGAACGCCACCGCCGGGTTGCGGAAAAGCTGAAGTCTCTGTTCGCCGGAAATCAGGGGAGCATTGCCTCGGAACTCGCCCAGCACTACGAAGCTGCCGGCTCGTGGAAAGAAGCCATTCAAGCGCTGCGTCTTGCCGCCGACACCGCCGCCAGCCGCGACGCCGATCACGCTGCCCGCGAACTGCTGCAGCGAGCTCTCGAAATGAGCGAGAATCTCAAAGCAGACGAGCGCAAAACGATCGAGCGCAGTCTGATCAACCAGATTAAGAAATATTCGGAATTCCGCCCGGCGCGGCTTGCATGAATTTAGTAGCGGCGCAGGCTGCGTATCTGCCGGCGCAGCACGGCGATTTCGCGGCGCGTGCTGCGAAACACCGGCACGATATAGGAGCGGGACATCCGTGGCAGCTCATGGAACATGGAAATCAGCAGGTTCAGTTGATCTTTCTTGGTTGCCAGGTCCCGTTCCAGGGCCGCAAGTAGTTGACTTCGCTCGGGGGTCTGAGCGTTTAGCATTATCCAATGGTAACCATAGGAGAGGCGCATTGTCATCCCAGGAATGGTTGAACGTGCTCTAACCAGTTACGAATTGGAACGCGAAATGAAAAATTTCCCGATTCGAGAGACCTAAGTAAAGCCAGCCTTGACAACATAAAATCCCGGACAATTCTTACCGTACAAGCCTAAGCCGAAATCATTGCCACTGCAACTATTGCCAGCGTCATTCCTACCGTCTGGCTGCGCGTGGCCCGCTCTTTCATCAGCCAGACCGCCAGTAAAATCGTCCCCGCGGGGTAAAGCGACGAGAGCACTGCCGCGACGTCCAACCGTCCCGTCAGCGAGGAGGCCGTATAAAGCAGGTTGCCCGCCGTATCGAGTATGCCCGCAACCGCAGCCAGCGGAACAATCGTGCGCCAGGAAGCGGCTGGCGCATTTTTGTTGCGCACGCCTCCAGCCGTCATCACCCCTAACGTCACCGCGCAGGAAACCGATCCAACACGCGAAAAGGTCAACGCCCAAAGCACGCTGTCGCGCCCGGCGTCATGAAGGAACACCAGTAAAAATCCGAAGCAGACGCCGGCCAGAATAGCCAGGCCCAGCCCATGCGGATGAGCGCTGGTTCCCGGAGCGTAGGCAATCAGCCAGATGGCGGCAACAGCCACGGCAAAGCCCGCCAGTTTCAGCGCCGAAGGCCTGGCCTCACTGAAGAATGACACCAGCACCGGAACCACGGCCGTCAGCACGCCTGACAAAGCGGCCACCAGCCCCATCGAGCCCAGCGAGAGCCCCTTGTACAACGCCAGCAGGCCGATGCCGCCGGCCAGCCCGGCCAGCAGTCCGAGAACTACGGTATGCGGCGTCGGCAAACCAGAGGGATACGCCAGCAAGGCAGCCAGCAAGGCAAGCAGCCCCAGCCCATGCGCGATCATCAGCACAACAGCAGGAGTCGAGCGGCGCGTAGCGATGCCGCCGCAGAAATCCGAGGCGCCCCAGACCCCGGCAGACAGTAGAGCCAGGGCGGATGCTTCGCCGCCCGGACTCATCATTGCCGCATAGAGGCGGACGGGTAATAGCCGTCCTTCGCCGTCACATCCAGATTCGGCACTTCCACATTCACTGTGATCCTGTGAAAACGGTCGCTCATCACGCCGGCGCGCGTGTAATAGCCGAGCGTATACGCTGCGCGCACCGACTCGGTGATCTTGGCAAAGCTGGTCTGGATGCCGTTCTCCGAGAACTGCGACTGCAGCGCTCCACCCGTCGCCAGAGCATATTTCGGCAGGATGTTGTCGCGCATCGTCGGCACCAGGGGAATATGCCACTTGTCGAGATAACCGACGCCCCACATCGCCGAATCGCCAACCAGAGTGCCGTAAACAGAGATGTTGTTCGTCAGCAGGTAACGCACCACTTCCTTGTAGGAAGCCTTGCTGCCCGCTTCCTTGCCATCGCTGATGATGTAGATAATGCGGCGGCGGCCCTTCGGCTGCTGCGCCAGCGACCTGGCCGCTTCCAGAATCGCATCGTTGAGCGGGTGCACTTCCTTGGGGATCACAATGAAGCCGGCATTGCCGCGCTGCGGCGCAAGGTTGGGATCCACCTGCTTGCCATTGATCGTCAAGCCATCGTCCAGCGGACCACCCGGTGACACCACCCCCATATCGCGTCCCGAAGATTTTGCGCTCTCAAAGGCCGCAGGCAGGCGAGCGCCCTGCGCGCCGGTGAAGTCCGTCACCATGCGGGTGTTGCTGTTGTAAGCAAAGATGGCGACCGTATCAGAAGGCGTAAATGCTCCGGTAACCGCCGAGAGGCTCTCATTGACCTTGGCCATCACATCCGACGGCAGGCTCTGATCAATAACAAAGGCCACAGACAGCGGCAGCGGGTCGACCGAGAAAAACGCAATGCGCTGGCGTGCGCCGTCTTCGTAAATCTTGAACTGCCGCCACGTAAGGCCGGCCACCAGCTGGTGCTTTTTGTCGCGCACCGTCACCGGGACATCGACATACGTGACCGGCACGCGAATCAGAAACGCGCCCGTCTGGCCCGGCTTCGGAATCTCCGGTGCTTCCTGTTGTTGCGAGTTGTCCTGCTGCGGTGCCGCCTGCTCATCGGACGACGATGATGAAGATGACGATGAAGATGGTGACGTGCTGGCTGGTGGAGGCGCAGCCTGCACCGCCTCCGGGCTCGTGCCCTTGCCTGGCGTCACCTGGTCTTTAAGATTGGAAAGATCGGTCGAACCGGCAGGCTGCGGCGCTGGAGCATCCGGAATACTCTGCTGTTGCTGCTGCGGCTGCTGGATTCCGCCCAGCATAAAAAGAGCCAGCGCTATTGCCAAGGCACCTTGCATCACGTAGAAAACCCCCGCCAATATGGTCCATCAACCTGCCGTCTGGCGCGAGCGGCAGTATGATTACACTGCATTTAGATGCTTTTCACACATGTTTCGTAATCAGTTTCATCACCACGTCACACGGAAAAAAACTTATCTAAGATTACCAGATATACGCCCGGAGCAGCCGTTTCATGAAAGTATTGACCTTTACCACCGCTTCCTCGTCCAATGACTAGAACCTGTTCCACGGCCTGAGTTACACATGCGATTCCGCCGATCATTTCTCGTCCTGCTCCTGCTGGCCTGCGCATCCCTCGCAGTCTTCGCTCAGGAAGCCCCCTCACCCGATGCCTCGCCGGTCAGCAATGCTCCCGATACAACCCAGCTTGAAGACAACCCGGCCGCCACGCTGAAGGTCAACGTCAACCTCGTCAGCCTCTACTTCACCGTGCATGACAAGCGCGGCGCGCTCATCCCCAACCTGACGAAAGACGACTGCAGCATCCTCGAAGACAAAACGCCGCAGACGATCAAGAACTTCTCCGCGGAATCCGACCTGCCGCTCACTCTTGGCATCATGCTCGACACCAGCGGCAGCCAGCAGAACGTCCTTCCCATGGAGCAGCAAACCGGCAGCGCCTTCGTGAAGCGCGTCCTGCGGTCGAAGGACGAAGCCTTCCTCGTCTCCTTCGATGTGCAGGTCAGCCTGCTGCAGGATTTCACCAGCAACCCCCGGCTGATCGAGCGCGCCATGGACGAAGCGCAAATCAACGTTGGCGGTGGCAGCGGGGGAGTGCCTGGAATCGGTCAGGGCCCCGTGCCCGTGCAGGGTACGCCCAAGGGCACGCTGCTCTACGACGCGGTCTACCAGGCCTCGAATGACAAAATGCGTTATGAGACTGGCCGCAAGGCGTTCATCCTGCTGACCGATGGCGAGGACCAGGGCAGCACCCACAAGATCACCGACGCCATTGAAGCCGCGCAGAAAGCCAACGCGATCATTTATGTCCTGCTTATCGCCGACCGCCGCTTCTACTCAGGTTACGGCTATGGCATGAGCCTCGGCTACACCGGCGAATCCGCCATGAAAAAGATGGCTGACGAAACCGGCGGCCGGATGATCGACGTCGGCAACAACGGCAAGAAGATGGAAGCCGCCTTCCAGCAGATCGAAGACGAGCTGCGCACCCAATACCTGGCCAGCTATACACCTACCGACAAGAAACTCGACGGCAGCTATCGCAAGCTCGACGTTTCCTGCAAAGGCGACGGCTATAAAGTGCAGTCGCGCAAGGGCTACTATGCCATCGGCTCGCCCTACGAGGATCAGGGACAATAGCGGCAGCAAATCCGAATGACGCTGAACATCATCAACAACACTCTCAAGCATCGCTTTGAAACCGAGGTCGGTTCCAGAACTGCGTTTCTGAACTACCGGCTCGCGGCAAAGGTGATCACCTTCACCCATACCGAAGTTCCAGCGTCATTGAATGGGCGCGGCATAGAGACGGCCCTGGTCAAAGCAAGCCTCGATTACGCCGTAAAGCAGGGCCTGCGCGTGGTTCCGCAGTGCCCGTTTGTTGCCGACTACATCGACGCACATCCGCAATATCAGTCCATCGTGGAACGTCCGGATCGATGAACCGCGCCGCTTAAGTCGTAATCACCCTGCCCTCAAAATAGGAAGCATTCGCCATGTGACAGGCCGCGGCCGCGTGATGCCCGAAGACAACATCCTCGACAGGAGGCTTGCGCGAGCGCACCGAGTCGAAGAAGTTCGCCAGGTGCGGCTTCACGTCGTCCCACGAGGGCCCGTGCCACATGCTCACATCCGGCAGCGCATATTTTTCCAGCTCCGCATCATGCTCCGCGTGCCACTGCTTCTCATACGCCGCGCGCATGGCCGCAGGGAATCCATTCAGCCCGTAGTTTGGAGACATATCCAGTCCCGACTGCGGAATGAACGTGACCGAGCTGTTGGAAAGCTCGATGATCCCCCTCGGGCCCATCAGCCGCGTCACCTCCGGCGTTTCTGTCTCCTGTGTCAGCCGCACGGTGACCGGAACCCGGCCGTATTCAAACGTCGTCACCTGCAGGTCCGGCATGTTGCGCCCGTCTTTCCAGCGGAAGATGCCGCCGATAGAAGAAGCCGCGTCCGGAATCGCGTTGATGCTGACAGCGAATTGCATGCCGCTCAGCAGATGCACCATCAGGTCGCCCGCCATGCCCGTTCCGTATTCCCGCAGCCGGCGCCAGCGCGCAAAGGTCTCAGGATCAAAAGGACACTTCGGCGCGCTGCCCAGCCATGTATCCCAATCCAGCGTCTGCGGCGAAAGATCCGGCGGCCACGGATATTGCCACGCTCCGCTGGGCGAGTTGCGCCCCAGCTCCAGCTCCACTTCCGTCAGCTCGCCGATCGTGCCGCCGTCATACAGCTCTTTCGCTTTGGCGAAAAGCAGCGAGCTGACCCGCTGCGATCCCACCTGCACAAAATTCTTCGATTGCTCGACCGCGCGCACCATCTCCTCGCCCTCGGCAATCGAGTGCGACATCGGCTTCTCGACGTAAACGTCTTTGCCCGCGCTCAACGCGTCCAGGCTGATCTGCTTGTGCCAATGATCGGGCACCGCAACCAGGACGCATTCGATATTCTTGTCGTCCAGAATCTCCTGATAGCGCCGCGTCGTCCGGATATTCGGCCCGGCGATCTCGCGCGCCAGCGTATGCCGCCCATCATAGAGATCGCAGGCCGCCACGCATTCCGCCTGCGCCAGCGTCACCGCGCTCCGCAACAGCGTCGACCCCTGAATGCCAATCCCGATGCTGGCAAAGCGAACGCGATCCCCGTCGCTCGAAGCCGTCGCAGCCCCCGCTTGCTCTTGTGCAAGGGCAATATGTTTCCCTGAAACCAGCGATGCAACCGCAGCCCCACTCCCAGCCTGCAGAAACTTCCTGCGCGAAAATTCTGTCATCTACACCCCTTCTGGGACCCGAAGTTCATAGGACCTGAAGTTCACTATATCGAAGATGACAAGTCAGTAGAGATCGTAAGCTCACTGAAGACATTGAGCCGTTGGCCTGGATCGGTCATCTTTGTCATGCCATCTTCTCCGATCGATGGCGCAAGCTCTTTCACTTAGATACGCCGGCCTAGAGACTATTGGAACGCACATCAAGGCTGGGTGCATCTCTGCAAATGGCCCGACACTATGAATTGAATATCCACCTTGTTGCCGGCGACCCCTGCGATATGAGGGCACAAGCTGGCGGGAGCCTTCGCCCAGCTGTTGAGAGTGACCCTGACATTCTTCATGGTGACCTGGGAATTCTGCGGGCTGTAGGTGTTCCATATCGGTGTTTGTTTGGGAACGGGCGCTTTATCGACAATCGTAATGTTTTCCAGCGTCACATTCTGATAGGGGGCCTGCGGGAAGCGAATGGCGGGATACAAGCCGTTGAGAAACGAGGAATCGTAAGTGGCCTGCACATTGGATATGGTCAGGTTTCTGCTTGCCAGCAGGTCCAGAAATCCATCGGGACGGTACGATTGATACCCGTCGACCAGGCTGTTGAAGGCGCCGATCTTGAGCGAGTTGGCGAAGCCGCTTCCCGGGTCCGCTCCCCCTTTATCGCGGGCGACGCCCACGCGGTTGCCATAGTCGATCACATCCAGAATCCGGATATTCCGGTTTTCCAGTCCGGTCTGCTTCAGGTCATAGTTCAGATAAAACAAGTGAGGAGGAGCAAACCATTTCCCTACTCCGCCAACCTCCCCGCCCTGGTCATCCTGAAGGTCGCCGTAGCGGTGGGCGCGCACATGCTCAATGAGCGAGTTCTGCAGCGTTCCCTGCCACCCCATGTAGTAGCCGTCGAGGTCAATGTCCGAAAATGTGAGGTTGCTGGGGACGGAATACTGCGCCGTATTGATGGGCGTTGCCCGCGTAATTGCCATTGTTTGATTGCTGTTCCAGCTGCCGAGGAGAGAGAAAGCCATGGGAATAAAGTGGCTGCCTTTGGCGTCGGGGGCAACAAACATCCTGAGGTTTCGGACTTCCACATTTTTGGTGCTGCCAACGAAGTAAAAGATGGCGGAAGTATTCGTTAATCCACCCCAGGGCGCTGGCTGGGCGAAGTGAATGTTTCTGTTCTTTACCAGCCACTGGGTCAACGCGATGTCGGTGAAAGAGCTGGACGGCCAGGCCTTGCCCTGAATGAAGGCGCCATTATCGTAATAGCCGGTCCAGCTTTTGGCGATCGGCAGCCCGCCCACGTACTGAACCTGCCAGCCCAGCAGGCGGATCTTTTCGCTATTGGCAATCACAAAAGCGGGAATGTCGGCGTTGTCGACCTTAAAGAGGCCGTTCTTGGTGAACTGTACCGTCGTTCCATTATCGATGAAGATCGGGCGGCGGATGTCCGTGCCCACATGGATGAAAACCGGGCAGTCCACTACCAGGGTAAACGCATCATTTTTCGCCGCCGCGAAAGCGGCAGTCACGCCGGCATTGTCATCGCTCTTGCCGTCACAGCGAACCCAGTTGTGGATCGAACGCGTGGGAGAGGCCTGCGCGTTGGCAGCCATAGGAAAGCGGATGGCCAGCAGCAGGACAGGAAAAAGTAGGGACAGATATCTTGAATGCCAACTCATGTCGAAAATTGTAAGTGTTCTATGCGATGCGCGCACAGAGCCTGAAAAGATGGCCCTCAGCGCAGTCTTTATATCAGCGCGGAGCATCGCATTTTACGTCGAAGGCACGTTTGCCCGGACAGTCTGCTCTGAGCGCAGGCGCGGGGGCCAGTCCTCCACACTTCCCACAGTCGTCCACAGCCCTTGCACCATTGCTGCGCCTTGTATCAGCCCCGTCCCAGGCATAGCCTCGATCAATGGGAAAAACTCTTCCACAGGGCCGATCTCCCCAGTCTGTGCGCCCTTCCCGGGTTCTCCACAGCCAAACTCCTAAAACAGAACATTTTGAGTACCTATTTGCATCTAAAATACTAGATGTTGTGGTTCCCGCTTGACACACACTATTAACAGAGCTACCTTCACCACTGCAGCTCTTTCAATTTCTCAAGGGTTCCCCGGATGACGTTGATCACGCACAAGCAGCGACAGCGATGTTTTACCCGGTAACCTGAGTTCCCGAGCAGTTCTTTTCCAGACTTGCTTTTGAGCTTTTTCGGGCGCTAATTGCGCTCATTTCGGCTCCTTTTGACGCCGAAAACAGTAGTAACGCCCTCCCCCAAGGGCATCAAATTTCGTATCCGTATATGGAGGAGTACCATGGCCGAGGCCACTAAGAAGATCACCAGCTCACAAGCCTCCCAGGCCGCGCCGGCGAAAACCGCAGCCAGCCAAACCGCAGCCCTCAAATTCGAGCGTTTTTTCTCGAAGCCCGGTGTCTCGCCCTACGACGAAGTCCAGTGGGAGCGCCGCACCGCGTCCATCACCGACGCCAGCGGCAAAAGCATTTTCGAGCAGAAGGACGTCGAGACGCCCATCGACTGGTCGATGACCGCGACCAACATCGTCGCCAGCAAGTACCTGCACGGGCAATTGGGAACAGCAGAGCGCGAAACCGGCGTCCGCCAGCTCATTGGCCGCGTGGCTGAGACGATCCGCGACTGGGGCTTGGCCAATGGCTACTTCGCCACTCCCGAAGACGCCGCCATCTTCCACGACGAGCTCGCCCACCTGCTCGTGACGCAGAAGGCCGCCTTCAACTCGCCCGTCTGGTTCAACGTGGGCTGCGACCGCCTCGAGCCCAACTCCGACGCCCAGAACTGGCACTGGAACCAGCACACCTGCGCCGTCGAGTTCTCGGTGACCGGCTACCGCAAGCCGCAGTGCTCGGCCTGCTTCATCAACGCCGTCGACGACTCGCTCGACTCCATCCTCACCCTCGCCAAGACCGAAGGCATGCTCTTCAAGTGGGGATCAGGCACGGGCACCAACCTCTCCCCGATCCGCGGGTCTATGGAATTGTTGTCTGGCGGCGGCACCGCCTCCGGCCCGCTCAGCTTCATGCGCGGCTTTGACGCCTTCGCGGGAGTCATCAAGTCCGGCGGCAAGACCCGCCGCGCCGCGAAGATGGTCATCCTCAACGTCGACCATCCCGATATCCTCGACTTCGTCGAATGCAAGATGAAGGAAGAAGCCAAGGCCTGGGCGCTGATGCGGGAAGGCTATGACGGCTCGTCCGGCCCCGACTCCGAAGCCTACAGCTCCATCTTCTTCCAGAACGCCAACAACTCCGTCCGCGTCACCGACGAGTTCATGCGCGCCTACGAGAAGGACGGCGAGTTCACCACCTACACGGTGAAAGAGCACGCGCCGGTCAAGACCTACAAGGCACGCGAGATCATGCACAAGATCGCCGAAGCCACCTGGCAGTGCGGCGACCCCGGCATGCAGTACGACACCACCATCAACAAGTGGCACACCTCGAAGAACACCGCCCGCATCAACGCCTCGAACCCCTGCTCCGAGTACATGTTCCTCGACAACTCGGCCTGCAACCTGTCGAGCTTCAACCTGCTCAAATTCGTAACCCCAGCAGGCACATTTGATATCGCCGCCTATCGCCACGCCATCGACGTCATGATCACCGCCATGGAGATCCTCGTCGACAACTCCGGCTACCCGACCGAATCGATCGCGCGCAACTCGCACGACTACCGGCCTCTTGGCCTCGGCTACGCCAACCTCGGCGCGCTGCTCATGGCCTTCGGCCTGCCCTACGACTCCGATGCCGGACGCGACTTCGCCGCCACCCTCACCGCCATCATGTGCGGCGAGGCGTATCTGCAGTCGTCGCGCATTGCCGAACGCTGCCCCGCGCTCGCCTCGGCCACGCCGCTCACGGCTACAGCGGAACATCAGGGCGGAGCCTGCCCCGGCTTCTACATCAACCGCGAGCCATTCCTCGACGTCATCCGCATGCACCGCGCCGAGGTCAACAAGATCGGCAAGTCCAAGACCTCAGCCGAGCCCTTCGTCGTCCCTGAGCTCGACAACCTCATCGCCGCCAGCAAAGACTGCTGGGACAAGGCGCTCACCCACGGCGAGAAGCACGGCTACCGCAACTCGCAGGTCACCGTCCTCGCGCCGACAGGCACCATCGGCTTCATGATGGACTGCGACACGACCGGCATCGAGCCCGACCTTGCCCTCGTCAAGTACAAGAAGCTCGTCGGCGGCGGCATGATCAAGATCGTCAACAACACGGTGCCCGCCGCGCTCTTCAAGCTCGGCTACAACAACGCGCAGGTCGACGCCATCGTCAGCTACATCGACGCGACCGGCACCATCGAAGGCGCGCCCGGCATCAAGCCCGAGCACTTAGCTGTGTTTGATTGTTCCTTCAAGCCGGCCAAGGGCACGCGCTCCATTCACTACATGGGCCACGTCAAAATGATGGCCGCCGCGCAGCCCTTCCTCTCCGGAGCCATCTCGAAAACCGTCAACCTGCCGCACGACTGCACCATCGAAGACGTCGCCGAAGCCTACGCCGAGTCCTGGCGTCAGGGCCTCAAGGCCGTCGCCATCTACCGCGACGGATCGAAGGGCGCGCAGCCGCTCAACGTCTCCGACGGCAAGGGAGCCAAGGCCATCAAGAGCGCCAAAGAGAACGCCGACGACGCCGTCACCGCAGCCGCCGATCGCGTCCTCGCCGCGCTGGCCAGCGGCAAAACCGCGCCCGAGGCCGACGTCAAGACACTCGAATCCAAGCTCTCCGAAAAAATTGAGATCACGGCCAAGTCTGTCGTCGACGCCACGCAGGCCTTTACCGCCGCGCTCGCCTCGATCACCACCAACCCCGGCGCCAACGTGCAGGACTTGAATGCACCACCCAGAGCCGTGCGTCACCGCCTGCCCGAAGAGCGCCCGTCGCTCACCCACAAATTCGGCATCGCCGGACACGAGGGCTACATCACCGTCGGCCTCTACCCCAACGGGCAGCCCGGCGAAATCTTCATCAAGATGGCCAAGGAAGGCTCGACCGTCTCCGGCCTCATGGACAGCTTCGCCACCGCCACCTCGCTCGCCCTGCAGCACGGAGTGCCGCTCAAAGTCCTGTGCGAAAAGTTCGCGCACTCGCGCTTCGAGCCCTCCGGCTGGACCGGCAACGAACACATCGGCTACGCCAAGTCCATCATGGATTACATCTTCCGCTGGCTCCAGCTGCGCTTCCTCTCCGGCCAGCAGCTCTCGCTCTTCGCCGGACTGGCCGTACCCGCCACATCCTCTGAAGTTGTCATCCCGAGCGAAGCGGAACGGAGTGGAGCGCAGTTGAAGGACCTGCGGTTGTCTCCCGAGCAGCACACCTCCACACGAGGCATGGGATACACCAACGCTCCGCAAGGCGGAATCCTCTCCGACCTCACAGCCGGCACCGAAAGCGAACTGCATTTAACCGACCGCGGCATCTACCACGCCGCCGACGCCATGAAGGACCTCTACGACATGGGCGACGCCCCCAGCTGCCACACCTGCGGAGCCATCATGGTCCGCAACGGAAGCTGCTACCGCTGCATGTCCTGCGGCAGCACCAGCGGCTGCAGCTAAGAGCAAGACCCGCCTATGTGGATGATGATGATTTATGCAAAGCTCCGCTATTTAAAGCGGAGCTTTGCAGTTTAGGAGAACAATGAGTCAAATTGTTGTCACGAATAAGAAAAAAGTCCGCCAATCACATATCATCCCAGACTTTTATCTACGGAAGTTTAGCAGCAGGGGAAAGCTGTATGTTTACACGAAGGGACAACCAGTTCGGAGCGTTAACGTAAAACCCGGAGGTCGGGTTAAAGAGTGTCGAGAACGCGACTATTTTGAATATCCGGTAGACAAAGATTGGACCGAGAATAAGGTTGAGAATTGGCTTGCATCAATCGAAGACAAGGCCAGCTCAATTTATCCCGCAATTGAAGATAATAAGCAATTAAGTTCAGGTGATGCGGAAATCTGGGCCACTTTTGTGGCATCTTTATTCTTACGCACCCAAAAAGTTAGGTTACAACTTGCACCAGCCGCACTTAACAAAATCAGGCCTGTCTATGAGTATGAAGACATTCGAGATTATCAATATCGAATGTTCAAACAAGGTCGCCTCATTCCATACGAACGACTAAAAGAGGCTAGGGACAAAGTTTGGGATGAGATGGCGACAAATCCGGCGTTTGGTCATTTAATCTCGTTGAATCACAGCACCCCTACAATTGCACAATCCATTCTCAAGAAAGCTTGGACAGTATGCGAAGCATGTGAAGGGTCTCATTTCATTACTTCTGATGCGCCAGTGATAACACTGAAAGTTCTTGGAGATAACCGTGCCTTCTCAGGCTATGGATTTGGGCAAATTGATGTGGCTATTTTTGTCCCAATATCTCCAACAAGAGTTTTTATTGCTGGTCCTGCCAACATTCTTTGGCATAAATTACAAGACACAAACAATGTAGCCCTTGTAAATAAGGCCATCGCTAACTTCGCTCACAAATATGTTTATTCGGACAGCAATTTACGTGAGACTCAAGAACTTATTGAACAAGAACTCGGTTTAACAAAATTTGGCGATAATGCCTTCAAATTAACAACACCGAAAGCGAGGCCGGGTAGAAGCACCGGCCTTTAGGCCGGTGAATAAGCCGCACCACAGAAAGGGCCTTTAGGCCCGGGCTTTAAACTTGTCAAGCCCTTACGAAGGTAACTTTCGCCACATCTAAATGAAAACAAACAATTTACACAGAGACAAATTTGGCCGACTATTACCCTCTCCCCTGCTAAGATAGACATAAGAGCAAAAACCAAATGAAAACGCCCGCTTGCGCGGGCGTTTTCATTTCTGAGCCCTGGAAAAGACCCTCCCGTAAGTCATTGAAAATACTAGAACCGATCTAACTCAAGCAAAATCAGCAGCATAGCGGGGGATGATCCCCCGCTAAAATATTGAAAACAAACAAAACCAGCCCACCCACAGGGGGAGGGGGAGGATACCATGCCTGCCAGTCAGAAGGTCACCAGCTACGAGTGCCAGCACATCCGGCCCAGCGGAGTGAAATGCGCCGCCATCGCCATCCGCGGACACCGCTTCTGCTATTTCCACCTACAGTCTCGCCGCGGCCTCGCCGCCGTCACACCCGCTGAGGCCGTAGCCAACGGAGCCACCGCGCCCGCGCCGCAGTCCGCGACAATTACCATGCCCATGCTCGAAGACCGCACCGCCGTCCAGATGGTCCTCACCGAGGTCCTCCGCGCCCTCGCCGCGAACCAGATCGACGCCAAACGCGCCAGCTTACTCCTCTACGGCCTCCAGATCGCCTCTGCCAACTGCCACAGGCTAGATCACATCGGCGATCTATTCTCCGTCCATGAACTGGAACTAACCCCCGAAGGCGAAGAAGTCGGCCCCCTCGTCGAATCCGACTGAGCAAAGATGCGGGCCCGCAAGGAGCGGCGCAAGCACCGGCATGCAAAATCCATACTCGGATTCCGTCGCGGTCAATTCCAGAAAATTCTTTTCGCGCTCACTGCAAGAACTGCACCGAGCGGCAGGGAAGACTCGCTGCCCGGCGGAGATAAAAGCACGTTGAGACAGCCGATTTCTGAATGGTACTGAGAGAAAGAATGGTCGGGGAGAGAGGATTCGAACCTCCGACCCCCTGGTCCCGAACCAGGTGCTCTACCAGGCTGAGCCACTCCCCGATCGTGTGGCAGGACATTCACGCGGAAAACGTTCCTGGTGGGCGCTTTCCTTCAATGCGTAAACTCAATCCAGTTTATCAGAAGAACGTCTGCATCGGCTTCCTCGGCTACGCAGATGCTTCTAACTTGCAAGCAAATATCGCCGGCCAACCATCCGGTATTTTCCCGACAGCACAAGCGCAATGGCTTCCGCGTAGGCAACATGCTCCTGCTCAAGAATCCGCTGTGCCAGCGTGTGTGCATCATCGCCATCCAGAACCGGCACCGTCTTCTGCAGAATAATGACGCCGTGATCCAGCTGCTCATCGACAAAGTGCACAGTGCAGCCCGCGACCTTCACGCCGTACTCGAATGCCTGCTGCTGCGCATCGAGCCCGGCAAACGCAGGCAACAGCGATGGATGAATATTCAGGATGCGCTGCGGAAAGGCGGCGACAAATTCGGCAGAGAGCAACCGCATATATCCGGCAAGGCACACAAGGTCCACATTGTGCTCGCGCAGGCACGCAATGATCTCGGCATCATGCTGGGCGCGTTTACGTCCGTGCGCCTCGATGGCGATTGCGTTCATGCCTCGCTCGCGTGCTGCAGTCAAGCCGGGCGCATCCGCTTTGTTTGAGATCACAACTGCGATCTCGGCATGCGGCAATCTGCCGCTCGAAATCGCGTCGGCAATAGCAAGAAAATTCGATCCGCGCCCTGATAGCAGAATGCCAAGGCGCTTGCGCGCGTTCACTGATAGATCACCCTGTGATCGCCCTTCACCGTGCGGCCAATCACATAAAACTTCTCATTCGCGCGTTCGAGCATCAATTTCACCCGCTTGAATTTTTCCGCTGGCACAGCGGCGATCAGACCAATGCCAAGATTAAAGGTGCGCAGCATCTCATCCAGCGGTACATTTCCCAACTCACGCAAATGCTCAAAGATAGGCAGCACCGGCCAGCTTCCCACCTCAATGACCGCGGAAATATTCTTCGGCAGGATGCGCGGCAGGTTTTCCGTGATGCCGCCGCCGGTGATGTGCGCCATTCCGCTTACGTACTCTCCCGCTGTGAGCTTCTTGATCACGCTCAGGTAGCTGCGGTGCGTCTTCATGAGAGCAGCGCCGGCCTTCTCTTTAAGCGCATTCACGTATTGCTCGGCCTTGTAGCCGGCGACCTCGAAAAAGAGCTTACGGGCCAGCGAATATCCATTTGTGTGCAAACCCGTGGATGGCAGCCCGATGAGCACATCGCCAATCTGGATCTGCGCGCCGGTAATGATCTTTTCGCGTTCGACCACGCCAACAATAAAGCCCGCTAAGTCGTACTCGCCGTCGGAATAGAATCCCGGCATCTGCGCCGTCTCCCCGCCGATCAGCGCGCAGCCGTTCGCGCGGCATGCATCGGCAAGCCCGCTGACGATCTTCTCTGCCACTTCTCCGTCGAGACGCCCGGTCGCCAGATAATCGAGGAAGAAAAGCGGCGCAGCGCCCTGCACAGCAACGTCATTTACACAGTGATTGACCAGATCTGCCCCCACCGTGTGGTGAATGCCCAGCTCGAAGGCAACTTTCAGTTTTGTACCAACGCCATCGGCGCTTGAAACCAGCACCGGCTGTTGATATTTCGTAGTATCCAGCTTGAAAAGGCCGCCAAAGCCGCCGATTTCACTCAGCACATTTCGAGTAAAGGTCTTCTGTGCCAGATACTTGATGCGTTGCTTGGTGCGATCGCCACTGCTGATGTCGACCCCGGCATCTGCATAGGTCACCGGAGATTTCGCAATACTGGATTTTTGGTCTGACAATGTATTTCCGTTTTCTTCGAAATAGAGCTCGGAAAGGCCAGTTTAACATTTGATCGCGTGCAAATATTGTTCGAGCCGGCAGAGTCGTACCGATATTTACATATTCGCGTAACCTTCAAAGAACCATATAGTTAGGAGAATTTAGCTGCGCCTGCAACCCGCTGGACGCATATCTCTGCGGAGTGACAGTTCGGAAAATTTGCGCAGAATTACGAAGCCGGGGGAGTTTCTGTTCCACACGTCTGTGGAGGAATGGATTCGCAAAGAATGCACATTCTTTTGTGAAAAGCAAGAATTCCGAAGAAAATATTTCACGTAACTGCATCTAACAGTTACGCTTGTTGCAGCGCTTCCTGCGCCCCCGGAGCCCTCTCTTGAAAATGCTGACTTTCTCTCGTTCTGCGGCTATTGCTACTGTTTTGTGTTTTGCTGGCCTTCCCGTCCTCGCTTCTGCCGCGACTATGTCCGGTCCCGGCGGTGGTATGCCCAGCCCCATCGGTCAGAGGACTGACGTAGCTTTCGGTCCCGGCGGCGGTATGCCCAGCCCCATCGGTCAGAGGACTGACGTAGCTTTCGGTCCCGGCGGTGGTATGCCCAGCCCCATCGGTCAGAGGACTTACGTAGCTTTCGGTCCCGGCGGCGGTATGCCCAGTCCCATCGGTCAGAGGACTTACGTAGCTTTCGGTCCCGGCGGCGGTATGCCCAGCCCCATCGGCCAGATTAACGAATAAGGCCACGGCACGTTATATTTTCATTCTTGGAATTGATCCCAATCCGCGTAAGATGCCTCTATGAAAGTGTCGCTGTTAGACAATGCGTTGTGGGCAGCGAGCTTCGCAGGCACTCTGATTCTCTTAATAGTGCTGCTTTTTCGCCGTCGATGGGTTCAGTTTCCCGTTTTTAATGCGCTGATCGGGTACTACGTCCTCGAAAACATACTTGGCTTCCTGGTATTACGTTACGATCGTCCGCTATATCCAAAGGTTTACTGGATCACTTTTGGGTTTGATTTTCTTCTGCAGGTAGCTTTGATCGTCGAAGTGGCGCGGGTCGTTCTTCGCCCCACGGGCACATGGCTGCGGGATGAGCGCACCAACTTTCTCATTTCGGGAATTGTTGGAGCGCTCATCGCCGCGGGTCTCACCTTTGCCGTCCATCCGTCAGTTCCCAAAACTATCGATGCCTGGGGAATCAGGGCCTACCTGTTCACCAGCCTGATCTTCTGCGAACTATTCCTTGTCACCATGTTCGCCGCGCAGAAACTGGGTTTAGTGTGGAGAAACCACGTCATGGGGCTGGGCCAGGGACTGACCGCGTGGGCGCTCGTCTCCGCTATGGTGGACGTTGCGCACAGCTACTACGGAACCACCCATCTTCATGATTTTAATATGCTTGAACACGTTCGCACCATTGCCTATATTGGCGCGGTGGTATATTGGACCGTGATCTTCTGGCTCCCGGAACCGGAACGTCGTCCACTTTCGGAAGAAATGCAAAAATATCTTGTTGCTATGCACTCAAAAGTACAATACGATTCTACCCAGGTTAGCAGTGCTCAAAATCTACGCTGAGAGCTGGCCGTGATTATATTGTTACTCGTCTTCTTCCTAGTTCTTCTCGCTGGCGGGCTGATTTACACACAGATCAGTGCCGGTCGGCTGCGCTCGATATCATGGGAAGACCTTGTGTCGCGTATGCAGCCCATGCATGCCAGGGGATTGGAGATCGTTGCTCTTGACAATCTCCAGCCGAGAGCCAATCAGCTGCAACTTGAACCCGAACATATCTGGGGACTGATCGGCGGTACAGAAGGCCTGCGCAGGATGCGGAGTAATGCGGATTTGCTCATCGCGCTTGCAGCCTACGTTCAGCGCTGGAATTTTGAAGAAGGCGTAATCGTGACGGAGCGCATGCGGCACGATGCAGTGCAGCTCAAGCGCGCCATCTTCCGCCTACGTTTCGAGATGATCGTTCGCCGCTCGCAGCTTCGCGCCCCGTTCTACATTCATCAGGCTGCATCCTCTTATTACCTGATGACCCGGCGCCTGTTGGCCCTCTATGAAACCAGCCACGCCGGCCTGCTGCCGCGTTTAGCTGAAGCGATGTAAACCGAGTAAGATTTCAAAGACCAAAGCCTCTCTTCACGAGAGGCTTTTCTATTTGCGTCCTATACTGGTCGGTGATGCCCGTTTCCCTGAAGCGACAACTCAATCGTTCTGCTGAACTCCAGCGCCGCGCAGAGCAGCTTCTGCCCGGCGGCGTCGACTCGCCTGTGCGCGCCTTCCGCGCCGTGGGCGGCGATCCTCCATTCGCTGTAAGGGGCGAAGGAGCGTACCTGTGGGACGCGGACGGAAACCGCTATCTCGACTATTTCGGCTCATGGGGACCGATGATCCTCGGCCACGCTTTTCCTCCCGTGGTAGAAGCGATCCAGCACGCCGCTGCCAACAGCACCAGCTTCGGCGCATCAACTCCCGCGGAAGGCGATCTCGCCGAGCTGGTCATCGAGGCCTACCCATCGATCGAAAAACTGCGCTTCGTCAGTTCCGGAACCGAAGCCACCATGTCGGCCATCCGCTTGACGCGCGCCTTCACCAAACGCGACTACATCATCAAGTTCGAAGGCTGCTACCACGGCCACGCCGACGGCCTTCTGGTGAAGGCCGGATCAGGTGTTGCGACCTTCGGCATCCCCGGCTCCGCAGGAGTGCCCGACGAAATCGCGCACTTCACCCTCGCCCTGCCCTTCAACGACATCTCAGCCGTAGAGGCGGCATTCGCGGAACATCGCGGCCAGATCGCCTGCGTCATCCTCGAACCGATCGTAGGCAACATGGGCTGTGTTCCACCGGAAAACGGCTACCTCGAAGCTCTGCGCGACATCACAAAACAGGAGCATGCTCTGCTCATCTTCGACGAAGTCATGACCGGCTTCCGCGTCGCTTATGGCGGCGCACAGGAGCTATACCAGGTCCAGCCTGATATCACCACCCTCGGCAAAATCATCGGCGGCGGCCTTCCCTGCGGAGCCTTCGGCGCAAGCGCAAAAATCATGAACATGCTCGCGCCGCTTGGTCCCGTTTACCAGGCCGGAACCCTCAGCGGCAATCCGCTGGCCATGGCTGCCGGCATCGCGACCGTCAGCTATTTGAAGCAATACCGCAGCGAAGTCTATGTAAAGCTCGAAACCCTGAGCGCCGCTGTAGCCGACAGCGTTGCCGCAGAAGCAGCAAAATCCGGAGTGCCGCTCACAACCAACCGCGTAGGCTCGATGTTCACCTGGTTCTTCACCGCTAACCGCGTCACCGACTTCGACTCCGCATCCATCTCAGACACAGCCGCCTTCGCTCGCTTCCATCGCGCCATGCTCGACCAGGGCATCTGGCTGCCGCCCTCGCAGTACGAGGCGGTATTTCTCAGCACAGCGCACACGATGGATGATGTGACATACACAATCAATGCGGCAAGAGATGTCTTCCGAGGGCTGGCAGATCAAGCGCATTGACTCGCGCCCGGCAAAACAAAAACCAACGATTCACCTGTCATTCAACGAATATCTAAATTCGAGAGGCTAGACTTCTCGCCGCGGGTCTAGTACCCCAGAAGGGAACCTCAATCCATGCCAAAACAAGCCAGTGAACACCATCATCTCGCCGCGGACCATCACGAGCACGCAGCAAAACATCACCGCGAAGCCGCCAAGCATCACGAGGCGGGAGATCATGAGAAGGCAGCCCAATGCGCATCTGGCGCATGGCCACCACGTGCATGCCACCCACCATGCGACGGAAGCGGCAAAACACCACGTCGAAGAGCACGGCGACAAGTAGAAGCATCGTGCGCGGGAGGCGCGAGCGTGTCATTCCTCCCGCGCACGCGCTCTATCTTTTCCAGGCATCGACAGTTACAAATCGAATCTGCTGCGCTGTTAGTCGCAATAGTTTGTCGGTAGCTGCTACCGAATGGCTGCGATCCTGACCGATACCGGCCTGTCCGCCATCGTGCAGCAACAGGTTTGAGCCCACGCCACGTTTCTGATTGCGCCGGATGCCCTTTTGCAGATTCGCCAGAACCTGTTCTGCCGTTGTCGGCTTCCAGTCGTACCCCATCGCATTCCACAGCACCGGAGTCAGTCCCAGATCCCGCGCAGCGCGCAGCACATCCGGCCTGCGCGCGCCATGCGGAGGCCGAAAGTACCGCACCGCCTCGCCGAGCGCGTCTTCAATGGCCGCATTGCAGCCCGCCAGCTCTTCGCACGCTCGCCGTGGCGATTGAAACAAAAGCACCGGATGCGTCATGGTATGGTTGCCCACAAGGTGCCCCGCGGCGCGAATCGCGCGGGCAATCTCCGGACGCTGCCGCACAAAGCGCCCGATCAGAAAGAAGGTGGCCCGCACATCATGGCCAGCCAACACATCCAGCAACTGGTGCGTATACGGATCGTTCGGCCCGTCGTCATACGTGAGTGCAAATTCGTGCGCATCCGGACCGCCGACAATCGTCCGGCCAAAAATCTGCGAAGTGGGCCACATGGCGGCATACGCATATCCGCCTGCGGCGAGCGTAGCTGCGGCTCCGGCAGTGGCAAGAGTGGCAAGCATGTGGTTTCAGTTTAAGCCTGTTGCCGATTCTGGAACCCTTCAGTGGCGCGGCCGCCCAAACCATGATAGTTTCGTATTTCATTCGCCCATGGATGTTTACCTGTGATGGCCAAGCTTTTCGAACAGCCCCGCTTTATCGCAATCGAAGGCCCGATCCGCGTTGGCAAGTCCTCCCTCGCCGACCATCTGGCGAAAACCCTGCATGCCAGACACATCGTCGAGCCCGAAAACAATCCCTTCCTCGACCGCTTCTACGGAGCCGAGCCCGGCATGGCCTTCGCCGCGCAGATGTGGTTCCTGATGGAGCGCTACGAGCAGCTCCGCCAGGTCAAGAACACAGACGAGCCCGTCGTCGCCGACTACATCTTCGAAAAAGACAAGCTCTTCGCCTACGTCAACCTCAGCGACGCCGAGCTGGCGCTCTACAACCGCTACTACCAGATGTTCCGCGACCAGCTGCCCGCGCCCGACCTCGTCATCTACCTGCAGGCCACGCCCGAAGTGCTGAAGCAGCGCCTCAAGCGCAAAGGCGTCGCCGGCGAGCGCGCCATCAGCGACGCCTACATCGAGCAGATCGCCGCCGCCTACGAGCATTTCTTCTTTCACTACACGGCCAGCGACCTGCTCATCGTCAACACATCCGAGATCGACTTCGTGAACAACAACAAAGACCTGAAGCTGCTCATGAAGCGCCTGTCGGAGCCGATCAAAGGCACGCAATATTTCCTGCCCTTAGGTGAAAACGCCGCTGACTAGCCAGCACTATTTACACAACGTCATTCTGAGCGTAGCGAAGAATCCATCCAGCCCCTGATATCTGCACAGAAGCGGGCAATTTCTTGCAAGAAACCTGAAACATCCTCGTACAACGAACATCGCATGGATTCCTCGCTGCGCTCAGAATGACAACAAATGTGGGATTAGAGACAAAAGCAAAAAGGGCGCGAAAATCGCGCCCTTTTCACCTAAAAAAACCTCCGCCTAAGCCGCAGCAGAGTCCGCAAGAGCAGCCTTAGCCTGCTCCACCAGGGCAGCAAAGCCCTGCGCGTCATTCACGGCAATATCGGCCAGAATCTTGCGATCCAGCTCGACACCGGCCTTCTTCAGGCCGTTGATCAGCTGCGAGTAGCTGATGCCGTTGATCTTCGCGGCGGCGTTGATGCGCACAATCCAGAGCGAGCGGTACTGGCGCTTCTTCTGGCGGCGTCCGCTGTAGGCAAACTTCAGGCCGCGCTCAACGGCTTCCTGGGCTGCCTGGTACAGCTTCGATTTTGTGAGGAAATAACCGCTCGCCCGTTTCAGAATCTTCTTGCGGCGGTCATTGCGTTTTGTTCCACGTTTTACGCGGGGCATTGCCTTGGTTCTCCTTTGCGTCTTTCGTTATGCGGCTGGAGGCAGGAGGCTCGGGATATCCCGGCTTTAACCTCTTCACTCGCTTTCAATCCTGAATCGCTCGGCCTCTTTCTGGCCGGGGCCCCGAACCGGAACGCGTTACCGGGGGACCATATTTCCTGGCAGACCGTGCGAAGTCTTGACGAAGCACGGCCCGGAAATAGATCAGGCGTATGGAATCATGCGGGCCACCTTCGCGTAGTCGGCATCCGAAACCAGAGCGCTGTGTGCCAGCTTGCGCTTGGTCTTGGTCTCCTTCGACGTAAGGATATGGCGCATCTTCGACTGCCCGCGCAAGATTTTGCCGGTGCCAGTCTTCTTGAAGCGCTTTGCCGCGCCCCTGTGTGTCTTCAATTTGGGCATGGTTTCCTGCTTAGAAAAACAGTAGGTACAACATCAACCAGTATACGGGATTCGATGGTTTAGCGCTACTAAAGCTGATAGCCGGTAGTGTCCTAATTTGGTGTTGAGACTTCAGGACGTTGAGAGCCACCAATTATTTCCAGAGCACCAGCAGGTTTCATCTGGCGCTGTCCTGCGCCGCAACGAACGTACCTTTCTTGCATCCCCTCCCCGGTATGCTTCAGCCAGTTTCTTGGCGGTCTCGCTGTCGCGAGCGCCAATACAAGGAATGATCATTACCGGAGAGACAAAGCGTGCGTTGAATCGCTCATCTGTAATGCGCGTTGCTAATAACATGCCTCCAAGCCCAGGCATTTCTCCAATTCCATCAGGGGTAAGAGGAAAGAGTAATCTGCCGGATGGGCGCAGGGCATCAAGCCAGATATTCAACGGCTCTGTGGCTCCGGCACTAACATAGATCGCGTCGCAGTCCGGAAGCAAGCCTTCTGCTCCCGAACGCGAATGAACAGTCACATTCGGCAGGTCGGAGAGATTTCTGATCGCCCTTTGGGCCAAATTCGGGTTGATTTCATAAGCAATGACTTTTCCCGTCGGACCCACGAGTTCCGCCAGCACCGCCGTGTAGTAACCCGTTCCCGCTGCGACATGAATAACGGTCTCGCCCTCATTCACGTTGAGCGCGGCAAGGCACACGGCATGCAGCGCAGGCTGACCGTTGTTAATCCTGTGTTCCTCGTCGAGCGCTACGACAATATCCTGGTATATAAACGCAGGATCGTCCGATGGAGTTTGTATATATCCACGGGCGGTAAACACTTTCCACGGTCCTGGTCCGAGATAGCGTTCCCGAGGAGTCGCCGCGAAAGCGGACGTTAGCCGGCATTTCGGCATACCAGCGTTGGCTGTGAGCAGCTCCGCGAAAAATGTTCTATGGGCTTCCAATGTTGTCACGCTTTCGCCTCCATTCCGGCTTTTGTCAGGTGGTTCACAACGACTATGTGCAGAGCGACGTGTGCCTCAGGTCTCGATTCTGAGACCCGGGCTTCTTCCAATCATTTCAAACCGCCCTCAGCCTCAAGAAACTGTCGCACCGTCAGGATTGAAATATCTTCATACGAGCCAAGTCTAAGGAGATGGCGATCTCCGCTCACGATATACCGTGCTTTGCACGCGACAGCGCATTCGAGGCGAACTTATTGCGCAGCTTTTCATCTAGCAGGACACTGGATGAAGCCAGCGTGAACGTCTTCACGAGTGCGAGATCCAGAAAGACACCCGGCAATCCACCGAACAGACATTGTCAAGCTATGCTCAGCTGGTTGAAAGGCACTAAATATCGACGACAACCTTCCCCAAAGACCCCGCCTCAACCAGAGCATGCGCGGCATCAATCTCCGCAGTCGAAAAACGCCGCTCGCTGAGGAGCGGCCTCAGCTTGCCCGCTTCGGCCAGCCCCACGGCCTGGGCAAGGATCTCGCCATGGTGCGCCCGGCCTTCGCCAGTAATCATAGGCAGCAGCGTAAACACGCCTGAGTACGTGGCTCCGAGAAAAGAAAGCGGAGCCAGCGAGTGCGATCCCCATCCGAGGCAGCTCAGGGCATGACCGGTATACCGCTTCACCGCTGCAAACGATGCATCGAGAGTTGCGCCTCCAACCGTGTCATAGACAATATCGAAACCTTTCCCACCGGTGCAGGCGGCCACATATTCCTCAACCGATTGAGCCCGATAGTCAATCGGAGTGGCCCCGAAATCTTCCATGATCTTCTTCTTGTCCGGCGAGACGGTGGCGAAAACCTCCGCCCCGAATGCCCGCGCAACCTGCACCGCGACATGGCCAACGCCGCCGGCTCCCGCGTGGATCAGCACCTTCTGTCCAGCCTCCACCTTGGCGCGGTCGACCAGTCCCTCCCACGCCGTAATCGTGCTCAGCGGCAGCGCCGCAGCCTCGCGCATCGAAAGATTCTTAGGCTTGTGCGCCAGCAGGTCAGCGTCGGCAGCGACAAACTCGGCAAGCGTCCCCTGCAGCCCACCGACTCCGCCCACCATGCCATACACTTCATCGCCAGGATGGAAAGCGGTAACGCCTGGACCAACCTCTTCAACTATCCCCGCCATATCGACCCCAAGCACCGCCGGGAGCGACTGCCGGGAATGCCCCGCCTTCCCCGCGCGGATTTTGGTGTCCAGTGGATTCACCCCGCTGGCCGCGATCCTCACGAGAACCTGATTCGCCCCCGGCGTCGGTCGAGGAACGTCAACCTTCCGAAACGCTCCACCCGGTGTTTCCACCATCCAGACTTTCATCCCATCCTCCCACAAGCAGAAAATTTTCCCAATCAAGACCAGCCTGTCTCGGTTATGGCATAAACAACTGATTCAAAATAACTTGTTAAGTTGGCTGAAGTGCAGAGAATTGCCGCTTTTCCGCTAAAAATGGACACCTTCTTCGGTCATGGCCGCCTGCAAGGTTGACAGCCGGGCATACTCAGACGCTTCCACTCCGTCATAACCTGCGCTCCCGTGTGAGGATCATGGACCCTCGCCTTTCTAGGCCGCTTGCGATCTTACTCTAACCTACAGGTCTGCAGGGAATGATCGTGCAACGGCAATTTGCGCGGAGCTGTGCGCAAAAGATTGGTTTCACGAAACAGAGGCGACTTCCAGCACAGAAAGCCTTTGGTAGTTCGATCGGCATCGTATCTGCAGAGTGTTTGGGCACGCTGATCCCTGCACCATTATGGAGCCAAGAACCTTGGATTATCGCTATCATCGCAGTCCTTCGCATGGTCCACCTGACGGCGCTGAGCATCCCGTCCTCGACCCGCGTTCTTATCTCGCCGCCATCGTTGACTCCTCTGACGATCCCATTATCAGCAAAGACCTGAACGGAACGATCGTGACCTGGAATGAGGCTGCGCGACGCGTCTTCGGATACGATGCGGAGGAGATTATCGGCGAGTCGATTCTTCGTCTCATTCCGCCGGAATTGCAGTACGAGGAAGACGAGATTCTGCGTAAGCTGCGCGCGGGGGAACGGATTGAACACTATGAAACCGTGAGGATGAGGAAGAACGGTGAAAGGTTCCCGGTGTCAGTGACCATCTCGCCGATCCGCGATGAAGTGGGCAGGATTATCGGCGCGTCGAAGATCGGGCGGGATATCTCAGACCGCAAACGAATCGAGCGTCTTCTGGTGCAGTCTGAGAAACTGGCAGCCACAGGACGGATGGCAGCGGCAATCGCTCACGAGATCAACAATCCTCTCGAATCGCTGATGAACCTCATCTATCTCGCCCGACAATATAGCGCCGCGGAAGGAAAAGCATACAAGCTGCTGGTTACGGCCGAGCAGGAGCTGGAACGCGTCTCTCACATTGCCCGGCAGACGCTGGGCTACTACCGCGACACAAATTCGCCCACCGAGCTGTATCTGCATGATCTGGTCGGGAACGTGCTAACGGTATATCACTCAAAGCTGCTAGCTACCGCGATCTCGGTGGAGACACGGTTCAATGACCTGCAGAAGATTTTCGTCAGCAGAGGCGAGATGTTGCAGATCTTGTCCAATATCGTCGCCAACGCTGTCGATGCGATGCGGGACGGAGGCAGGCTTGAAATTTCAACCCGAAAGCTCAGCAGTCCTGCAGGAGATGGGATTCAGGTAATCATTCGCGACGATGGGACCGGCATCAGCAAGGACCAACTGGAAAAGGTTTTTGAGCTGTTCTTCACGACCAAGGGTGAAATGGGAACAGGCATTGGCTTATGGGTCGCCAAGCAGCTTGTGGAAAGGCGTGGAGGACAGATTTCGCTCGCAAGCAGCACAAAACAGGGAAACAGCGGAACAGCCGTCACCATCTTTGTCCCTTTCGCTGTTCCCGTCCAGCCGGTAAGTTAGCCTTTTTGAGTACCCTTAACATGGTCCAGACTCGATTGTGTGTGACGCCGCCAAACACCATTTACGTGGCCGATGAACCGTTGGAGGCCAGGTTGGCCTCCGTGGGGAAGAGACGGACTCGAAGGAAGTCCAGTTAAACCCGGCTCCGCCTCAATGCGAGTAGTTCTGCGCGTAGGTGTCTTTGGGCAAGCCTTCCTGAATCGCCTTGTCGCGCAGGCGGAAGGCGGACGTTCGATCCGTGGCTGTGCCCAGCGTGACCAGATAGGGCGCGCCGCCTTTGGGTGAGAAGACGCCCGCCTGCAGGTCGGGATGCCTCTGGTTGATCGTGCGCGCCTTGTGCTCGGCCTGGTCCTGATAGTTGTAGGTGAAGGCCACTACGCGCCAGTCCCCGGCTGGAAGAGCAACGGTATTTGTGGCGGCGGGCATTTTTGGTTTTGCCGCCGCCATCGGAGCTGCTGTTGGAAGCTGTCGAGGGGCGGTTTGCGCGGGCTTCCCGGCGTTGCTTTTTGCCTGCGATTCGGGCGCAGACGATGAGCGCAGCATGGCGCGCAGGACGAATCCTGCGATCAGAAGCAGCCCGAGAACGATGGCGACGATCAGCAATGGGCTGCGGCGTGTTGTTTGCGGCGCGATGCCGGGCAACGGCGGGTTTTCTTCTTTTGCCGGATCGGCGTTCTTCCTGGACGGATCGGACTGCCTGACGGGTGAATCGGCGGTCGTACTCTTTGGGGTCATATTCGCGGCCTGACTCAGGACCAGGCCCGGCTCGGAAGGCGTGGATACTGAGGCTGCGGTTTCAGGCTCTAGAATCGCTGCAATCTCATCAAGTGTTGCCTGTCCGGTCAAGGTGCGGCGCACGATCTGCACAAAGGGCGGAGGCAGCAATTGCAGAGACGGATCGTTTCCATCGGTCGCGCGCTTCAGTGGACGCTGAGTCAGACACTGATGCAGCAGGCTGCCCAGCTCGCGCATATCCTTGGCCGCGTGTGAATCAAAAGGGGAGTCCTGCGGCACCAGTTGCAGGTAATCGCTGCGCAGTTTAATGGTGTCGCCTGCGGCAAGCACGCTGGCAGCTTCGAGGCGTCCGCAGACGAGACGTTCCTTATGAATTGCCTTGAGTGCGTTCAGCAGGGCTCCGGCAACCTCTTTTGTCTCTTCGGCAGAGAGCGTGCGCGTGCGCAGCACGTCTTCGAGGTTTTCTTCGGTGAACTCCATCACGGTATAGACAAGAGGAGTCTGGTGCAGCGTAGTGGTTCCTGTTGCGAAGATAGCGGCAACGTTCTTATCGCTGACTTTTTCTACGGCCCGCAGGCGTTCGAGCAGGATGGCTTCATCGTTCAACGATTCAATGAGGCTGGCGATCGCCGGTTTCTCGTTGAACTTTGTCTCAAACCATCCGCACCTGCCCTCGGAGCGCAGAAGCTTGCCCAGGGGATAGCGGCCTTCTACAACGTCGGATTCGAAGTCACTCCACAAAACGGCAATCTCTCCCGGTATGAAATTCAATTTGCTTTGATGCTGTCAAGACATGACCGCGCACGGGCACGCTCGGCACCCTCATGCAACCAGCTGATTCAGGCAGGAAAAGGGAGAAAAAAGCGTTGCGCTACGCGACCGAGCTTTCGGGCGCAGCGGTAGTCAGCCGGGGAGGGGTGCTGGCCCGCGCCAGCAACATCATGCCTTCCTGTGCAAGCTCGCGCGCCATCTTGCGCAGCTCGTGCGGCCGCTCGTTATGCACATTCGTGAGCTGGAAGAGAGCTGCGGCCGCCTTCAATTTGGCCACGCCTTCAAATGCTGCCGAGCCTGCGCCATTTGCGGCCTGCACAACATTATCCGCGGTGACTTTGAAGATGTCATCACCTTCGATGACAAAGGCTACAAGATATTCTTCCGGCGCTGACGTGTATGGAGGAATAGTCGTCATGTCACAGATCCTTCGAGTAGGGGAATGATAGGTACTACGATGCACAGATCGCAATACCCTTCATGGTTAGTAAAGAACAGGTGATGGTCAAATTGCTAACCCGGCCTGCATTTTTCCTGTGTCAGTTTTGATTCCCCTCGGATTCGAGCATGATTCGCTGCCGGGAAAAATCGCTGAGCGGCGCAGCAGCGGCGTGCTATGCTGGCTCCCGGCTGAAAAGAGCGTGTTGTATCAAAGGACGGACATGGGAATCAATAACTTTACTTACGGAAAAGATGGCCTGGCGCTCACCGAACAATCCGAGGGCTGCCGTCTCACTGCTTATCAGGATCAGGTGGGGGTGTGGACGATTGGATACGGCCATACCGGCGCGGACGTTGTCTCCGGGCTGACGATTACGCAGGCCCAGGCTGATGCCCTGCTCGTGAGCGACGTGGCCGCTGCCGCGGCTTTCGTCAACCAGGCAGTGACGGTGCCGCTGCAGCAGGATGAGTTCGATGCGCTGGTAGACTTTGTATTCAACCTGGGGCGTGCGGCTTTTGCCGGATCGACGCTGCTGAAGGACCTGAACGCCGGGGATTTTGCGGGCGCGGCCGGTCAGTTCGATCTCTGGGACCATGCCGGAGGGCAGGTGGTTGCCGGACTGCTGCGACGCCGCCAGCAAGAAACGGCGCTCTTTGAGCAGGGCTTGTCCGGCGGAGGAAACAGCTCGAATGGCTGATGCCGCGGCTGCCGATCCGATCTTTCAGCGGCTGGAAGATCAGATTGCCTGGTACAGCAGCAAGAGCCGGGCCGCGCAAAAATATTTCAAGCGTATCAAGATCGTTGAAATTATTGCCGCGGCGATGATTCCGTTTCTCGGCGCTTTCTCGAAAAGCATCAAATTCGAGCCATACCTCACGCCGACGATGTGCGGCCTTGGCGCCCTTATCACGATTCTCGAAGGCATTCTACACTTGAATCAATATCAGCAGAACTGGACGACCTATCGCGCGACGGCGGAAGCGCTCAAGCACGAAAAGTTTGTGTATATCGCCAAGGCAGGGCCATATGCTGGTGCTTCCGAACCGCGCGCGCTGCTGGCTGAGCGCGTCGAATCCCTCGTCTCGCAGGAGAATTCGCAGTGGACGTCAACCCAGCAGCAGGCGGCAAAGCCGCAAAGCACCGGCACCCCAGGCTGAGTGCGAGAACCTACTGCGCGCGTACGAACTCAAACTGGTGCGTGTTGCCTGGGTGCTTCGGATAGGTGTTTTCGACCGCCACTTCAAGCTTTCCGGTACTCCCGGCAGAGATTGTCAATGTCGCCACGCGGCCTTTCTCTTCGCCGCTCGCGTCGCTCAGCAGGCTCCAGGTTGCCTTGGCCTTCTGGCCGTCGAAGGTCGCGTTCTGCGTGCCCCAGTCGCAGTTGGCCGGCTTGCACAGTCCCCAGGCATGGATGGCAAGCTGTTGGCCGCCGCCCGTTATATCGAGTTCGGCAACCGCGTCCCGTCCGTCTGCTGAAGGGTTGGTCCAGCGGCCGTCAAGCGGACTTGTCGAGCTGGTGGGACCGCGCAGCGCGAAGAAGACAATCAGCGCGATGACGACAACCCCAAGCGCAGCCAGGCCTGCGATGAACGGCGTCTTCGACTTCGCGCGCACCGGCGCTGCTTCCGCAGCCGCGTGCGGCGGGGGCAGCTGCACGGGGATGGTGGCGTGGACGGTGTCGGCTTCCGTGGCCTTGGTCGAATGGACGTATTGTGTCAGCGCCTGAATCAGCAACTGCACGTCGGAGTTCCAGCGTGCGTGCGTGATCTCGACGCTGTTGCGGTAGGCGAGGTCTTTCAGGTTATCCGGTAGCTGGTCGGCATGCGGCATGTGAGCGTCGTGCACGAGCACAGGGATGACGGCGATATTGCGCGTTAGCGCTGAGGCAATTTCGAGGCGGACGTAATCGTTGGGATTGTCGAGGCGGCGCTGGCCGTCCGAGCCTGTGATGGTTGCCCAGGTGGGGCCGATCATCGCGAGAAGCACGCCGCAACCGGCGACGTTGTTGTCGATGGCCTTGCGAAAATCTATTCCCGGATCGATGCCCACGACGTCCATGAAGACGGCATCGTTGCCGAAAGCCCGTGTGAGATCGTCGAAGAGCCGTCCAGCCTCGCCCTCCGAGTCGTCACGGCGATAGCTGATGAAGATGGCATGCGCCACAGAATTCCTCCCTCTTACTCCGCGAGGACAGAATAGGTGGAGACCGGCGAGAGAGCAAGCCTCGATGTTCAGACGTATGGCTCGGAAAGCGAACTCCGGGCTGGCTCAACTCGCTGGGTGCCAAAGAGGGCGGAAGACTATGTGGTTGTCTGGGCTGGCTGCTGCGCTGCGGGCGCGGCTGACGGCTTGGGAGCCGGCGGCCTTTTCTGCACGTCCTTTTTGCCGGGCGCGAGGATCGCGTGGAGCGTGGTGCCTTCCATGCGCGGCATGAACTCGACTGTGCCGGCGTCGCCGATGTCCTGAATGAGGCGGTTGATGATGGCGTAGCCCAGCTCGCGGTGGGCCATCTGGCGGCCTTTGAAGCGCAGCGAGGCCTTCACCTTGTCGCCGTCGGTCAGGAAGCGGACAGCCTGATTTTTCTTGGTCTGGTAATCATGCTCGTCGACGGTGACGGAGAACTTGACTTCCTTGACTACGATGACTTTCTGCTTTTTGCGGGCTGCGCGCTCGCTCTTGTCTTTTTCGTAGAGAAATTTGCCGTAATCCTGAATGCGGCAGACGGGCGGGATTGCGGTGGGCGATACTTCCACGAGATCGAGGCCGCGTTCGCGGGCGATCTTCAGTGCGTCGAAAGGCGGCATGATGCCGAGTTGCTCGCCTTTGTCGTCGATCACGCGCACTTCGCGGGCGCGGATTCTTTCATTGATGCGAATAAACTGCTTCGCTGAACGCTTGTCTAACTGTGCGATGTTTCCTCCAAATTGTGGCAGCGCCACGTACCTCCTCAGTATACCAAGCAGGCCTACTCTCATTGTGATGCGATTGGTTCTGTGAGTGCCATTCTTTTTTATTGCGGCAGAGGCTCAGCGCAAAGCCCGGTTTCCGTGAGACGCGTGGCCTGCACCCGCATGGTGCGATTCGGCGGGTAAATCGTTTCAACTTCTACCTTGATGAAGTTGTCCGAGAGCGCCGGGGTGAGTGTGGAATGGTTTCCCTTGAGCGTGACGACGCTCAGTTCCCTGCCGAGAAAACTTTGGCGGAAGGCCAGATTTTTCTGCCGCGCGAGCGCATGCAGGGTTTTCATACGCTGCTCAACGACGTGCGCGGGGACGGGCTGCAGGCGATGCAGCGCCGCCGCAGGCGTATCCGGACGGGCTGAAAAAGTGAACAGATGCAGATAGGTGAGTGGCTGGGTCAAGATGAAATCGTAGCTTTCCTGAAAAAGCGCGTCTGTTTCGCCGGGAAAGCCAACCATCACGTCCGCCCCGATTGCGGCGTCGGGAAGCAGGCTGCGGATTTCATGCAGCTTTTCCGCGTAGTGCCAGGGGCGGTAGCGGCGATACATGCGGCGCAGAATCGTATCGGAACCGGATTGCAGGGGCAGGTGCGCGTGACGCGCGAGGCGTCCAGAGTAGGCGGCGAACAGCGCGAGCAGCTCCGGCGTCCAGTCCATGGGTTCGATCGAGCTCAGGCGAAGACGTGGCAGCGCTGTCTCTTCGAGGATGGCGGCAACGAGATCGACGAAGCGCTGTGCTGGGGTGAGGTCGCGGCCCCAGCGGCCCATATTAATGCCGGAGAGCACCAGTTCCTGGCCGCCCTGCGCAGCGAAGCGCTCGACGGAGTTGAGGCAGCTTTCGAGTGAAACGGAGCGGCTGGGGCCGCGCGTCTCCGGAATGATGCAGAAGGAACAGCGGTTGGCGCAGCCGTCCTGAACTTTGAGGTTCGGGCGCGTCTGACCGCCGTCTTCGGCAAATGGCAGCGCCGCCAGATCAGTATGCGCGAAGTTTTCATCGACGAGAACGGGAACCGCATTCACCAGCTTCGCCAGAGGAACGAAGCCCGAAGGCTCAAGAATGCTGCCTGCGACCAGGGACTTGTGGCTGTTGCCAATGACGGCGCCGACGCCATTTAACGCCGCCAGCTCTTCGGGGGCACGCTGCGCGTAGCATCCGGTGACGACGATCTTCGCCTGCGGATTATGGCGATGGACGCGGCGGATGAAGGCGCGAGCGCCGCTGTCGGCGTCGGCGGTTACGCTGCAGGTATTGACTACCACGACGTGGGCGCGGGTAAAATCTTTGGCTGGACTCAGGCCGCGGTGACGGAGATCGGCCGCGATCGCCTCCCCGTCGGAACGGCTGGCTCGACATCCAAAGTTCTCGACGTGATATTCTGCCACGTTGTTTAGTGTAACAATAGAGCATCGCAACCCCGGGTCCCAGAAAATCCTGTTCGTGGTATGCTCACGGGACGCAGCCAAACCAAATTCCTCGGGAAACTTGAAGAGAAGAGTCAGGAGTTTTACATGAAGCGGCGGATTTTACTGGTAGACGACGAACTGGCGATTCTGCTGACGCTGAAGGCTGTGCTAGAGATCAATGGGTTCGAGGT
>Ga0335072_10000823_pt1 | contig 54671 bp, 54 predicted proteins | sample Lox_Sample_21_FD_206725 | JGI IMG/M metagenome (GOLD analysis project Ga0335072, IMG submission 206725) | Soil microbial communities from Loxahatchee National Wildlife Refuge, Florida, United States - Lox_Sample_2.1 | ecosystem: Environmental > Terrestrial > Soil > Wetlands | place: USA...
GCTTCCTTACTCGTCCTCCCTCTCTAAGCTTGGGTGTCTACTTTCTTTCCAGCCGAACCCGGGCATTCAATCATGAGCGCAATATCGTCGCAATCCCGCACTGTCTCTCATCGTCAGCACTGGACGGTTCCCGTGAGCCACGAAGAGACATTGGCCGTACGGGAGAAATTTCAAAAGATTGGTTGGTGTCCACCGAATCATAAACCCAAGACGAAGAAAATTGTAGCATGGGCAAAGAATGTGTGGGATAGGTATCTGACCCCTGTTACACGTCGTCTTGCGCGCTCAGCGCTTGATTTCTCCGAAGCCGAAAGTTAGAATCCGCATCCATTTCCCAAAACATCCACCGCTGCTGGTCTGGCTGTCTTCCATACAGAATCTCTTGAGCCTCGTCCATAAAGTCCCCCTCAGCATACCCTTCACTCCCGTCCTGAGGCAACTTGTTGGAGCAGACACTAATGAAGTTCGTGAGCTTCGATTCCTGCCACCCAACCACGGCGGCAACATTCGCCATCAGCTCGCGCTGCATGCCACGACCTTGAGTGGACCTCCAAAGCCGGACTAAATATCTCGCGAATCTGCCGTGTTCGAAATGCACATCGACAAGTTGGTTGGCATTGTCGCCTAACATCGCTGCCTGGGTTGTGTAAATCATGCTAGAAGCAGCACCACCCCCGAAGTTTTGATCCCACCGAGCAAGCAGGTGTAGCGCTTTGCACTTTAACGGATCGTCGCCATGCCTTTCGCCTAGGGCTAGGGCAGTGTCGATCCTCTTTCGCGCCTGAAGCACTCGATCCGGTTGTGATTCCTTGCTCTCGAGCATTTCCATGATATCTATCGAGGCAAGGGCTAGATATCGTTCTGCTTCATACAATGGTCTAAATTCTTCGTCAGCAAAAGCCCCTTGTGTACGAAACTGGGTCTTCTCGAGCTGGAGGATCCGTTCGTGATGGGCCAGAGCCCCTTCCATGTCTCGTTCGTTGGCTGATAAATGGAACAGTGAGTTGTGAAAGACAATCTGGGCGGAAATGTCTCTTGCTTTCTGCGCGGCGGCGAGAGAATCTAGATATGCGCCGCGGAGGGCTTCATCTCCGGAGCCGTGGATGGCTTGCCCCAAACTTACAGCCTTGACCGCAGGCTCGAGCGCAGGGATGAAGCGTCCCATAGAACGCAAAATAGGAATTGTTCGGAGATAGTCCGCGTGGGTGGCGGATGGATCCTGCAAAACGAGAGCCATGTCTCGGAACTTCTCCAGCCACGGAATCCAAGCTCCTTTCTTGGCCTCGGGAATGGATTTCAAGGAGTTTGTCACATTTCCCAACTCACTTAAAAGCACGGCTTTCTCAAGTCCGACTTCATCGATCATTTTCTGGTTTGAAGTCTCGGAAAAAATCGAGACAATGAGGTTGGCCTTGTACCAGAGAAATCCAAACACGAAGTCTCGCGGAGTGTTCCTTGGAGGCTCAGCGGAGATCAATCTCTTGAGCCTCCTCCTACGATCATCACGATTAGCTTCTCCATATAAGGCTACGGTGATGTCAAATTGATATTCGTAACAAAAGTTGATTGGAGTGGCTGTTCCAATGACATGCTGAAAGTTCTGGAACATCTTCAGTCCTCTTTGGGCGGTGTCCAGTGCCAGGCTCGGAGACTGTTTTGTATTTGCAAGGTTAGTTCGCTGACCAGCAACCCGAAGCGCATCGTCCAGCGCAGCCACTCCGAGCGAAGGTGGGTGAGAGAAGGCTTCCCATCGCTCGTACTCTGCCAATACCCTGCCCATGAGCGCGATGCTCTCGTCAATAGTGGCGGCTGACAATGGAAGATAGTTGACAAAGTGAAGTGCATTGATAGTGTGCCACTTTTGAGACCCAAAGGTCTGACCTTCCATGCAGATCTCCACGGCATTGGTGATATTTGCGCGTTCCTTCTCCCAGATCCACCGAACGAGCTCTTTGTCCAAGCCAGGAAAGTGAATTGTCCTGAACTCAAAATATTCCAAGAAATTCTGCCGAAGACACTTCAAAAATGAGATGGGTGTCGCCATTTGCGATATCTCGTTCCGCAGGAGGTATGGAAGCATTGGATGAATGCGAATATACGAACACATCCGGGCGGGTGGAATCGCTCTCTCGGCAAGTCCGCAAGCCCCAAGGACTGCCAGAAGCTTCTTGTAGCTGCCTAGAAGTTGGGAATGCGTAGCAAAAAATTCCTCCTGCTCTTGCGGCTTATTAGCTGCTAGGAAGCCTTTTTTAGCGGTTAACCGATACGCCAACGAAGCTGGTGATTGGCGTATTAGTTTCCGAGCCGAAGAATTGATCAGGTACGGTCGCATGCCGAGAAGAAAGTGTTCACGAAATGGTGCTAGAGTGAGCAGTATATCATACATTATGGGATGCTCCGTCCGTAACAGAGACACCATATCTTGGAAATCCGCAATCGTACCTGCGCAAGTCCGGTCTGAGATTCCGGTAACCAATTCGGAGTAAACGGCAGCCTCAGAGACCAGCAAGTTTGGTTGTAAACCACGTTCAAGTTCAGAGGGTCTCATACCCGTCCGAAGGGCAGGACGCACGATTGAAGAGGCAAAAAGGGGGTTATTCTCATGAAGTTCCAGTAGCGTGGCCAAGCGCATATTTTCGTTATCATCGAAGACTGATCCCGTTCCCGTACCTCCAATCGCTTCTGTGGCAATTGCAATGGCTTCGACCGTCAAATGAGGGCGGAGCTCATGGAATCGCGCGGAATCCTTGTCAGTCACGCAGTTGAGGTAGAATGACGATGTTCGAGAAAGTATTAGGAGCTTCGACTTGCACGACGGGGGAAAAAATTCTGACAAAAGGAGGCGAATCCTTGCAGTCGCTAAGTCTCCAAGAAAAGACACTGGAATGACTGATCTATCTTCTTCCTCTACCACTTCACCATTGTCAAGTACGACAAGAATTCTTCGCCCATGAACCAGGTCTCTTAGATTAGAGTTCGTTGCGGCCTCGTCCAGTCCACGTAATTGCGCAGCAACGGCTTCGTAAAGGTTTCCCTTCTCCCAGAGTTCGAGGCATCGGCAGTTGAGACGGATTACTTGTTCAAAGTACTCTGTCAATTCCCACCACCATGATAGGTACTCCGCCAGTAGAGTCTTCCCGGAGCCCCCTCCACCGATGAGATTGACCACATTGACAGCGCCAAGATGTTCTTCCAAGGCTAATATATCCGAATCATGGCCTATATGCTCAGGCTTACTTGTTCGCTCGGCGTCAGGAATAGGTTCTGGAGGCTTCATGGTCCAGTACTGTTTGCCATGATGATCTCTGTACAAGACCGGGACAAAGAAATCGGAAACATCACACTGTAAGCCATAGCGTGCTCGTCGAGCGCGGTGCAGTCGCAGGTGCTGACGCGCCTTGAAAATTGAATACTCTAGATCTCTGCATTCCACGATCAATGTGCGGTAAAGTTGTTGGACGAATTGCTCGGCAGTTTGTGCTAGCACTGCATATGACATTGCAAGCACGTTGCTGATTCCCATGTCAATGAAGGTCTGCGCTAGATTGGCGTGCATGCTGGAAGAGGCTGTTGCGGTGTTACAAGCGTTCAAGAGCACTATACCCACACCGGCATCGGCTAACACTCTGGCAACTTCAGATGCTGTTCTGAAGTCAGGACCCGTGCTATCCGTTCTGGGAGCAAACAACAGGCCAGCTCTGCAATATCTGTAAGTCTCCGATAATTAATGGGGTAAAAGTGAAGGAAGTCATCTCACATGCCGTCCCGAATTTCACCGTGCACATCAAAATGAACAATGGGACAGTGATTCTTCCTATTCTCGAGCTCCTTTACCAAACACTCCCAAGATCCCGGCCGAACAAACTGGGGCTTGCATCCGGATTTCACGGAGGACAACAACTCCACTAGCGGTCTCGAGATGAGACGATAATTGACATCTAAGTGGTAGCCTGGACGTGCTGTCAAGAATAAGATATTGAGTTCGTCGAGAACATCGCCGGGGTTTGATTGAATATGCTTGATGTCAGATCGGATCACCCGAGAAATGATGAGCTCCTTAAAATCCCATTGCTGGTCTTCGAGAACTTCCCAAGCGAGGTTTTGAAACTCCGAGTTCAGGCCTTTGCCTTCAACTTCAAGGCGCAGCACACTAGCAGGTGAGCCAGCAGCTACGCCGACGCATTTCTGAATTGCAGGATTCAAGGCTTGGAATAGTGCCTTTTGGTATCGTGCGATGTTCTCGCGGACACTTGCCGCACGTCTAGCTGCGAATGGCTCTCTCAAAGCGTATTCTTCCAGGAACCACTTGATCTCAGCCTTCTCAACAGCATCGGAATTGTTTGCTATGGTGATGGATTCGATTTGGGAGGTCCCCGGCAGGTAAAGGAGCACACGCCACGCTCCGTCTTGTGCATTGTAACTATCTTCCACAATCCTGATGGTGATATCGTCCTTACACTCAGTCATTGGACGTCGGTAAATCAGCCTGGATTCTAATCTTTTGAGTTCCTTATACGGTTGCCTGGAGACTCCTTGTTTGTAGGGAGAGATGGTGCCAGATATACTGGAGCTCAGGGCTGGTTAAGAGCCTCTCGAGATCCGAGTAAAAGAAAGACTGACCAGGCTTAAGCCGGCTGTATTGCGAGCTATAGAAATATGTAATGCCGCTAGGTCTTGTCGTTGAGAGAATCAACAGGGTCAAAGAGGAAGAGAAAATAATTGTTTGTTTACGAGACTTCCATTTTTCCAAGGCTAGGCAACCCCGCCATGCTTTGCCCTCCCTCGTTCCAACCCACGCAAGCTAGTAGGAAGTGTAGCAACAATTCAACATCCTTTCTCTACTCCTCAACTTTTCCAGCCCTTGCCAGGGTCATTTCTTGTCTTGAAGCTACCAATTAGCAAGTCTCCAGTAAGTGGCCCAGAAGCTTTTCCAAGGTTGAAGTCTCATCGCGAACTCCTCCAGACCATGCTAAATCTCCCCTTGCGAAATCCATCCCGATATTCTAGTCTAACAGCTCAAGAATGCCGACCAGAAAGCGAACCTGGGGACTTCTTCCGCCATCGGGTCTTATAGATGGCTCACAGGCCCCCAAGTTGCTCGGCCGCATCATTGCAGACATCGACTATCCAACTGCCGATTACCAACCTGCAGATCCCCGCGTTGCTCTCCATGCACTTCCAGCGCCCTTGGAGGTTATCGATGCTGACACGAAGACTGTACTCTCCCAGGTCAAGAATACAAAAGCCAAGCTTGATTTGGGCAAGATCTTTGGAGTCCACGCCAGCGACAACACCAATAACGAGGACGAGGTCACTAGCAAGACTGTTGTCACCCGCACGCTCCCCCAGTACCGCCATGCATTCAAGGCTCTGATGGGAAATCACCGTGACGACATCCTTGAACTACTCAATAACAACGGGGGTAAAGCGTACTTCATCGTCGGCGTCAAGACTTGTCTTGACTCGGAAATCTCTCATCTGAACTTCTCAACCAGTGCTGTGGGTGGAAACGTCGAGTTTCCCCTCGGACAGCTCCTCGCCGCTGCTGGGGGTATTCCGCCTCCTCTCGCTCCGGACGCCGCCAACCCCTCTGGAAGCCTTGACAGAGAGACTGTGCGCAAGGCACTTTATCGCTTTGTAGCCACAGGTGAAAGGATCTTTTCATTGCAGGTGCGCGAAGTGAAGCTTGGCTATTGGGACACCGAGCCCTCGGTCCGCGATTTGCATGAGTTCTCAGACGGAACGGGGACTTTTGCACCGGGTGGAGATGCGGAGGATGCACCAAGTAAAGCGTTCGTCAATGAGTTACCTGACGACGAACTTGAGGATGATGAAATCAATGAAGAGCTGGAAAAAGAAGGATTGAGCATTGGGGGAGGTGAAATTGTTAAGCCGGATAGTCAGATGGTTTTTCTGTGAACTTCTCACTGCAGCTGAATAAATTGGGTTTCGCCTCGTACTGCACCATCGAGAAGATAACCATCTAGAAAGTCTCAGACCTGTTCGTCGGTCATCCCAGTCCCTTTGACCTTTCGTAACTTAAGGGGCTTAATTCACGATAAAATCGGGGCGGCTTTTATGCTGGTCAGAGGCGGAATTCAAGTCTTGTGGTTGCTCTTCGCTGCCCATGATGCCCCTCGGCGCCGCTGTAATGCTAACCTTTCTGGAGTGGGAGATCTGCTTCACGTTTCAAAGTAGTAGTTTATTTCTATGGGTATGCATGCAAGCTAAGAGGTACCGGCTTGAGCGCAGCCTGGGTCACGTGACAATTAGACCCGGTAAGTTGGACTTCCACCACCCCTACCGCCACCCTACCGCCAATGATTTTTTTGTTTTCATCCTGTATCTGTCTATGGAGGAGTCAAGTTGAGCGGCGATTGGCATGTGAAAGCGTTCAACTGTGGGATCTTGAACGCGTCTATGATGGAGACAATCGCAGCATAAGCACCCAAACCAGCCGTCGCCAATGCTCCACCCAGGTAGATAACGTGCCAGACGTTGATATACCATGAACGGCTCATGAAACCTCGTGCCCAGCGCTTCAGTCCACTATCGTAACGGGTGACGACTCCTGTATGAGGATCAAACCCCTCACCTTCGCGCATTGCATCCTTCTTGATGGCGAATCCAATGGCGAGGAGAGGAGGGAATGAGTAGCAGAACTGGATCACGCAGAATGCGGCAACGACGGATACCAGGCCAAAAAAGTTTGGAATCGAGGCTGCCACGATGAAGGCAATGGACCAGTAAATGGGGACGATGATGGCCCAAAGCCATTTACCAGATTTAGTCGTCAAAGGTGGTGCTTTGAGAAGATCCATGAGAATGTTGTTGTAGAAGACTTTGATGCCGATGTTGCCGTATAATCCTGCGGCGATGAGCCCGCTAGTGACGGCGAGCATGTTACCCACGACTTGCCACCCATATGGCGACACGCCCTGATAGCTCAGGTTGTAGCTGTACTGTCCTTGGAAGTGGTAGACATACAGGCCGTATGTCATGTAGACAGAATAGATGAAGAACTGAGCGCCCCACATGGCTTTGATAAAATCACGAGGTCTTTTCATTTCCGCCATAAATTCGATGAAAAGTTGGGCGCCGCCGTACGCGTAGACACCTTGCATAAGGCCGTTGATGGAGCCGAGCAGACTTGACGGGTCTGGCAGACCACCATAATGCTTGACAGGAGGATAGTGTCCATTGGCATCTGGCGTGATGCTGGCGGGGTCTGCGACGCCGCCCGCAGAACCCAGGACCGAGATTGCATAGTTGGGTGGGCTGTGCGCCATGACTCCCATAGTAATGAACATGATCATGAGGTTGATGTAGATGGCTAAGTTGGCGAGCCAGCCATACTTCTGTAGAGTACGCACTTGCCCGACGAAGAATCCGCAAACGGCCCAGATCAGACAACACACGGCATAGCAAAGGTGAAATTTAGAAACTTGTGAGATAGCCTGTCCGTTGCTGATGATAATGAGTCCGACCTGGCAGAGCAACTGGATACTTTGGAGGATGTTGACAGTGTAGCGAGGGATGGTGCCATAGATCCTGAAAGCCAGGTCTCCGTAATTCTTCATCGGGAACTCATACGAGTCGAGCCCAAGGAAAACTTTCCAGAGCAGGTAGCCGGAGCTGTTGATGCATGTCAGATGATATTAGCTGGGAGAAACTCGGAACATTGCTTACTAGCCAGCCATCAGGCCAAAGACGGTGAAGAGGGCAATGCCAGGACCCCAGCCCAAAGTACCGATCGAGAAACTTTGATGGTCAGCAACAATAGGATAGAAGGACAAAGACTACAGCATACCCTACACCGAAAGGTCCAAGAATATCCGTCGTGATGAGGTAGAAGCAAGCCGCCCAGGTAGCCGTCCTGAATGCGCGAGAGGCATTGGTCCATTCCGCCTCGGTGATGGACAAACGATTATTCCTATCCGCCAGGTTGGCGTTGATGGAGCTTCTGCGCTTCTCATTTGGAGGGGATGAGCTGCCAGAGCCCCCATCGAATTCGGGCGTAGACTTAGGTGGGAAGATGATCTATACCTCTGGTAAATACCACACGATTTGGTCTTTCGTCTCCGTGGCACTGACCTGCATTATACCAGTCTTCCCCGTGTCAGTAGCAGCCAACGCATCCTCTTCCGCACGAGTCTTGAGCGCATAGTAGTGGTATTCCTCGAACGTCACTTCTGGATCGTGAAGTAGTCGCTGTTGTGGAGAGGTGTAGGTATCTGGACGATCGCCAGCGTGGTAAAGGCGAGGATCGCCCCCATCACTACTGAAAGCTCCGGGTTGCGCCATCTGAATTTGTGGCTGAGATTTGGCTGCTTGAAATGAGGACGGATAGAAGTGTCATGAGGACGTCCTGATCTATGGGCAGTGACAGGTATTATGTCGCGTGCTGTGTGTGAGAGTCGGCCGGATGGGGGGTGGCAAGCGGAGGATAGCGACGGCGCTTTCACTGGCAGAGTGGCCAAATATTTCCAACGATGGTGAAGCGATATGAGGGTTGCATAGATGCCGCTTGTGGGTGGAAGCCCGAGGGAGTGCGTTGTGGCTGTTTGCCACAGGAATGGGGTGATTGGACATGATTATGGGCCGATAAGCGACTGGTCGAAAACTATTTCCCGAACAAGCATCTTCCTACTACAGTAACATCGTTGATGGGCTTTTGGTGGAGCATGATGACATTTTCCGTTCTCCCGTTCCTTGAGCCTCCCGAGGCTTGTTCAGAAGCTTCTTCGGAACGGCCGGCTACTACGATGCCTCGGGGTCCTCACCGTGGCAATGGTCAGTGCTTATCAATGTTATCCCATCCTCAGAATTGGACTGAAACGGGTTATCATAGCCGCAGGGCAAGATCTAGACGATCTAGTGGCAACATGTCAGTCGATACTCAAATCATTTATCGGTTGTCGGCACTAACTAAGGTCGAACTTCTGTTCAACACATAGCCTAATCATCGTGACCATTGCGAGCCAGTGAGACGGTTTCCGGAATTATACAATGCTTCGACGGTCCGTCTCATCCTGTGTGTCGTGGCCGGAAACCGAAAATCAAATCCTAACTGCAAAACAAGCAAGGCTGGTGCTACGATAGTCTCTTGGGCTTGGCCCAAAGGCTTGCAAATCAAAGGACTTGGCGGTGTCAGGGTTTGACCATCATTGATAGCTTTAGGTCAGGAAGCAGCAATACCTTAATACAGTTTCAACGGCGTTTGCTCATTGACTCATCTGACCAGGACCTGAATCAGGTAGTATGTGGCGTTTAGAAAGTTGACGCTTGCAATCGGACTGTTAGAGCGATAGGGAGCAAATTTAGTCTCCGACTTGTACCATGAAATTTACATTGTGCGGGCCATGCCCTGATTGAGTCACATTTCACTTCAAGGCTGCTTACGGCCGTTACCCACGCTCTAAAATAGCATGCCATCCATATCTTCCCGAATGATCACCGTTGCTAGCACTTCGATCCTTAAACGCCCCCTTTGCATGAAGAATATCACGGCTCATCTTGCAATTCTGTAATTCCCTCTCTGTTGCTCCGCCTTGAGTTGCTCTTGCTGACTGGGCAGTGGCGCGCGTTTCCGCACTCCGCCGGCTCCGCCATCCGCCACATTTGTATCTCCACCTCGAAGTCCCAGCCCACCCAAGCCAGGTAAACCTGGAATGCCACCTGATAGGCCCGGGGGTCCACCTTGAGCCGGAGGCGGTGGCGGGGGAAAGCCACTTGGAAGTTTGAAATCGGGGGGGAGTTTGAGCTTTGAAAAATCGATTGGTAGGCCGCCCGGTGGAGGCGGAGGTGGAAATTGTGCGTTCGGTGCGCCGCCATGTTGCTGAAGCAGCTGTGCGAGCATGGCTGGATCCACGCCTGGTATTGGCGGAGGAGCGCCCCCAACCCCAAGTCCAGGTAGAAGCGGTGGAGGGGGGAGTGAGCCCATACCGGGGATGAGTGGCGCGGGGGCGGAGTTACCGTTGAGGCCCGGTAATGGTAGACCCGGTATGCTAAAGGCAGATTGAGCAGGCATGCGCTGATCTTCGAGGCCTTCCGCTTCGTCCTGAGCCTCCTGCTCTTCCTGTTCGCGGGCCTGTCTGCGACCGAACTTCCTGTCCCAGGTGCCTTGTGCTTCAGCTCCTTCTTCGCCCAGATGAAATTGGTCTTTGAAGCAGGCTGTCTCGCCAGGACGAGCCCGTGACCAAAAACGCGTGAAATGGTCATTGGAACCAGAGGCGAGGATGTGGCCGAGTGGATGCCAATCGAGAGACCAGATGCTGGATTCGTGAGCATGAGAGATGCGGTGAGCAGGGTAGATGGATTGGGCGGGCGCGCGAGACGGGTCGTCGGCGTTGTAGGGTGAGATGTCGGAGCTTGAGATGCCGACTGGGGGGTTAGGTTCGTTGAGGAGGTAGGAATATAGGGCACCATCGTCGCTGCCCGTTGAGACGAGAGATGGGTGTACAGGGTGCCAGCAGAGGGTTGTGATGCCCTTCTCATGGCCTCGAAGAATGCATACATCGCGCATCATCCTGAGATCGAAGATTCGGGCAAGGTTATCACGTCCCGCGGTGGCGAGTAGGCAGTCACGCAGGCGGGAAAAGGTAGTAACGGTAAGGGCATTCTTGTGATTGTGTAAAGTGGTAAGGTTGCGCGAGGTGCGTGGATCCCAGAGCTTGACTGAGTGGTCTTTGCTTCCTGACACGATCAGGCCCTTGGAAGGATGCCAGTCACACGACTTGGCCTCCCAGTTATGGCCAGTCAGGGTTGAGTCGCACTTCGAGGTGGTAAAGTCCCAGATCTTCAAGCTCTGGTCATCGGAAGCTGTCACAAATTTGGCATCAGAAGGTGCAAAGGCAAGATCTCGGACTGGAGCTTCGTGGGCTTCAAATTTGTGTGGATTATTGAGAGTTGGCTGTAGGTAGTACACGGTGCCTTCATCATTTGCTGCAAGCAGCCAATCCCGACCGTTCGACCATTCTGCGGCTCTTAAAGAGCTGGAGCCCATTGTCGTGACGGTTTCGAAGTTGAACGCCATTCCATTCCATAGCATAAATTCTCCATTGTGTACGCCTGCCAATAGTCGCCTCCCTTCTGGCATCCATCGTACGACGGTGACTGGTTTCTTTGATTTTCCCAAAGATGTGTGCAGATGGCGTGTAGGTATCGAGTCGGCGGGGCTGTCAAGCTTTGCTAAGGGTGGGAGCATGTCAACGATGTAGCTAGCACTCGGGCGCTCTTGTTCTAGTTGGTGTGAGCCTTTATAGCGTGGCCGGCGCGTGCTCATCCACTGGACGAGGGAGGAGCCATAGTCTGTTACTGGGCGAGGCCTTCTTCTGCGATTGCCGAATTGACCGTCACCTTGGTTGTCATCGTATGTATTGGACATTGTGGGGCTTAGGACTGGCGTTGCGCCTTTAATCTGAAGCTTTGCAAATGGTAGATCATCACCAGGGAAATTGTCTAGACGGAGGCAGAACCGCCGGGGGCAGAAGCGGGCCTTTGTAAGCAATTTGGCCGTCGTTTTCCTCTTTGAGGAGATGGCTTTTGACGATAATACTTTCACTGTACTCGGAACGTGCTCTAAACGATTGGCCTATTTGAAGCTCTTGCTATGGAAAAGCTCGAGAAGCTAAAAAAGGACCACCCCACGAAAAACCGCTTGGCATGTGGGCAAGGCGAATGCCCCAACAAACTCGCCGGGGCAAAGCCCCACTCTCACCATCCTTCCGCAACTCTTTCGCATTGGCTTTCCATGGATCTCGATTTCTCTGCATCATTATTTTCCTGGTCGAAATGGCTTGTCACAATAAACCTTTGCAGCATATCCTCTGTGCTTCCTCTAGCTGGACCTGGACTCAGTTCATATCGCCATTTCCAACCTAGCTTTTCCCTAGTCCAGTTTGCGTCATAAACCTTTTCTCGATACCAAAAGAGCAATTAAGAATGACCAGCAACCACCACACAGCTACCACTACCGGCGCTGACATCGCCCACGCCCTTTCCTCCACCCTATCACAAGCGAAGGGGGTTATCATAACGACCCAGGAAGCTCCCACACCACCCAAGGAAGGAGGAAGACATCAAACCAAGCTCAAGAAAAAGTATCGACATGTGGCGGCATTACATTCCAAGTCGCAGCCGTCATGCCTCAGCCACGAGTCGGAAACAGTCCCTAGTTTCCTGGGCTTCCGCAACTTGATGGTCCTTGTCCTCAGTGAGCATTCCCTCCAACTCCAACTGAATACACCGTCTGCTAACAACTAGTTGTAGTCTTCATGAATCTGCGCCTCGTCCTCGAGAACTTTAAAAAGTACGGCGTCCTCATCTCCCTACAATCGAATTGCCGAAAGCAGGACTTGCTGCTAGGAGCCGGCCTTTACGCCCTTGTCCCATGCCACCTCTTCGTTGCATACGTCATTGAGCTCATCGCCGCGCACCAAGCCAAAGGAGCTATTGGTCGAAGAAAGAGAAGCGATGCAGGATTAGACCGTCCAGAAACACAAAGAGATCGGGACGAATTCTACACCACCTGGTGGTGGATTGCATTTGCCCACGTGGTCAATGCAACATTCTGTCTTATTGTAACCAATGTAGTGGTTTACTACTTCATTTACAACCCTGGTATCGGCACCCTTTGCGAGCTCCACGCTCTGATCGTCTGGCTGAAAAACTGCTCCTACGCCTTCACAAACCGCGATCTCCGACACGCGATGCTGCATCCTTCAGCCTCATCCTCAGCCGCCCTTCCGGAAATCTATAAAGAATGTCCCTACCCGGACAACATCACCATTCGAGATCTGACATATTTCTGGTGGGCTCCGACCTTGGTCTACCAGCCCGTTTATCCGCGTACCTCTCACATCCGTTGGATGTTTGTCTTGAAGCGCTTTCTCGAAGTTATTGGCCTTTCGGTTTTCATTTGGCTTGCTACGGCACAGTACGCAGTACCTGTGCTCCGCAATTCGTTAGACAAGATAGCCGGTCTGGATATAACGTCAATCCTTGAACGCATTATGAAACTGTCCACGATATCCCTCATTATCTGGCTCGCCGGTTTCTTCGCCCTCTTTCAATCCTTTCTTAACGCGCTTGCGGAACTTCTTCGTTTTGGAGACCGCAACTTTTATGAAGACTGGTGGAATAGCACGAACCTCAAGGATTACTGGAGCTCGTGGAACAAACCTGTGTACCATTTCATGCGACGACATGTCTTCTCTCCGCTAGTTGGCCGTGGTTGGAGCAATCAGGCCGCTGGGGCAATGGTGTTCATTTTCTCCGGTCTTTTGCACGAGCTTGCTGTTGGCGTACCGACGCACAATATACTGGGCGTTGCCTTTGTGGGAATGGTGATCCAGGTACCGCTTATATCGATCACGGCGCCCCTGGCACGAATCGAGGGGATAACAGGGAAAGTGATTGGGAACTGTATTTTCTGGGTGAGTTTTGTGCTGATAGGACAGCCATTAGCTGCATTACTGTACTTTTTTGCATGGCAGGCGAAGTATGGGAGTGTTAGTAAGGTGCAATAACGGTTCTCATTTGCGAGTCCGATCGATACTTTACTCCTCTCTTTTCCACTCACAAAAAAGGGCTCTATTGTAATTTCCTAACCTTCCATCTCTGAAGCTTCTCGCTGCTCAGTGGTCATGGCTCTGTCGACTAGCGGGGAAGCTCCTTCAGCCAAAGGATGATCTTGTTTGTCTCCGTTCTCTAGCTTGACCTCATCGCCATCGCGATCCTCAACCCAGACCCTTATATCCCTGTCCAATCCTCCACTCACGAGTAGTCCTCTTCCGTCTTGGCCTCGAAGAAAGTCCACCGCGAGAACAGCCTTCCTGTGGCCCTTTCCTCTCCATAGTATCTCCTTACTCGTCACATCCCAGGCGACCACGTCTCCATCCTCACTTCCACTCACCACGAATGCCTCTCGGCCATCCACTATATACGTCCCCATGCATCCACCCAGCCCATACTCCTTATTCACGTGCCCTTGATACGTCTTGACACAAGTGCCGGCCACGTAGTCCCACAGCCGGACACACCCGTCCAGCGTCCACGCAAGCACATACTTCCCGTTCGGCGTAAACCTCACGCTCATGACTGGCTTCCTGTCTTCATCGACAAGTGTTTTGAGACACTGTCCCGTGCCCGCATCCCAGATCCGCACTAATCCATCTCCAGCACAACTAACGACCATGGTACCGTCTCGGAGGAAGTCGACGCCGCCAACTGGATCGCTGTGAGCAGGGAGGGAGCGCATGACGCGGCCTGCGCGTACGTCCCAGAGGAAGACCGCCTCGTCATACGAGCCGGAGACTAGCATGTTACCCTTTGGGGAGAAGGCGAGCGTCGAGACGTAATTATGATGGCCGAAGAGTGGAGAGGGCGCAATCGGCGTTGATGGAGAGGATGTTGTGGAAGACGGCGACCACAGGAGGATGGATTTGTCGTCGGAGGCTGAGGCGAGAGTATATGGCGGACCAGAGGGTGACCAGGACAAGGCGTTTATGCCTGCAAGATGGCCGGTGAGTGTCTTGATAAGGGTAAGTGTTGGGACGGTAGATGCGGGAGACGAGGATGTCGAGACGGAGTATATGTTGATGGTTGCGTCGGCGGACGAAGTCGCGAGTAGAGAGCCATCGGGTGAAAACTTGAGGCAGGTGATACCTCTCGCGTGGGCTTTGGCCATATTAAGTAGGAGTTTAAAGCGCAGGACTTTTGGCCCTGGTGCAGGGCGCGGAGAGTAAGGGCGCGACTCGGGACTTGAAGCTTCTACTGACGAATGCGTCGAGGCTGACCGAGTCGTCGAGTCGGTGGAGTCCCCCCGGCGCGACCGCCGTCTCCGTCGTCGTGGTGGGCTTCTATCGCGCCAATATGTGCGCCTGTTGTCCTCATCTGACTCGTCTGGGTAAGGGCTGCCATCTCTGCTCACTGAGTTACGGTATAGTGCTCTGCCGCCATCTCGTATGCCAGTTGGGCTTGCGCGTCGTAGGGGCAGCCTGTGACTGGCAGTATCAGGAGAGGCATGAGAGCTCCGATTGGCTTCTAACTGGGCTGGCGACGACTGCCTGGAGGACGACGCCGAAGAATTGTGGCTGGAGGTTCTCCGACGCTTGGGGGATGGTGTATCCGCGTCGACGTCCATGGTGGCGATTGATCAGCAGTGAAAGAGAGCGATGGTCGCGTTTTACTGCGCGATCTGGAAGATTGAAAAGATATTTCAAAGACCCCAGTGCTGCTAAACAATTGGCCGCTCGGATTGTGGAGCTTGCCAATTCACGGGCCAAGGCGCCTAACTTTCCCCCGGACTTTAACCAGATTTAGTGCCAAACTCCAACCTTCCCGATTGATGTTTACTCCAGTGTGAAAAGAGCTTTCTGTTCAACTATCATCACTCTGCCCCATGCGTTCGCATAATATTCACTGGACTTGGTCATGAGTAGAGAAACAATCCAGCGCCAACCCCAAGGAATATTCGATGAGTGGGATGGGGATATGGAAGAAATTATGGCATGGATTTACAAAATGGGATAGATAGAAAGAAAAGCAGGGGAAAACCTTAGCCAGTACGGAGGTCATGGAAGTCACGGAAGTTATGGAAGTCATGAGGATGGTAGAATGTTGGTAACAGAGAGACTGAGGATGAAATGAAGGTCAATTACACGTTCATTAGATATCGATTTTGCCACCGACTCAGTTTTAGCCGTGTGGGTAATGTCTTGGTCAATAGTTGGCTGCATGACCAACAGCAACGAATGGCATTTCTGATATTTGCTGCATGACCCTTCAGAAGTTTCCAATCTCCTTCCACACCCAAAACTCATCCACAGCCCCCTCTATTGCTGTCCCTGCAATAGGTCTAAACGTCTTTACGCGTTTCCTCTACCACATCAGCTGTCTCGCCAGGATGCTTCGCAGCATAAGCTGCATCGTAGGACTCCTGGGTCTCGAAGTGATATAGTTGTGGGGAGGGTAGTCCTTTGCGCATCAAGACATACCTCTTAAACCACCACGGGAAGACTTGCATGACCTGGTACTTCATATGAGTTCGGGTTGGCACTGCGAAGACATAATCCAGCTCTTCGAGTGTGCGCTGTTTAGTCTCTGGCAGCCAGAGGAAGATCATGACGCAAGCGACGACATTCAGCCCAGCATAGAAGCCAAATGCGCCCTGGGGCGTGAATGCCTGGAGCATACGAGGGAAGGTGAGAGAGAGAACAGAGGCCCAGAAGTTGTTCGTTGCCACTGCCCAAGACATGCCGACCTCTCGGTGAGAAAGCGGGAAGACCTCTGCCGAGTATGTGAAAGGTACAGGACCTTCACCGGGAGAGTAGAAGGCGTCGAAGAGATAGATGAAAAGGGCGATTAGGCCAAGGTGGGCGTTGCTGGACACTGGTATGAAGAAACACATACCGGCTGTAAGTAGAGTCCAGAACATGTTGGGGAATGTGAACAAAAGCAGACCCCGACGCCCAAAGGTGTCGATGGTCCAAACGGCAGGCCATGCAAAGACGAAGTTTACAAGACCGAAGCCCCACGTTGCAAGTAGAGCAGTGGTGACAGATGCACCAGCTTGGGAGAAAACAGTCGATGAGTAGAAGGCAATAATGTTGACTGTGTTTCAAAAACAAGATTAGTCCGGCAAAGAGCCACATATGGTGGGGTTGGAAACTTACTTCCGCACATCTGTTGAGCGATCATAACAATACCAGAGGCCTGAGTGGCACGTCGAAGCCGCGGAATGGTGAATATCTCCAAGAAGCGGGTGAAGAAATTGTCAGTCTTGGCCACACCCATTTCTTCAATGAGCAATTCCTCGTAGACGAGTTGAGCGTGGATGTAATAGAGATCCCGTGCTGCTTGAAGGGGTGTGCTTCGAAGGCGGAGAAGTGACTGATAGGCTTTGCTATGCCGACCCTTCTTCATGAGCCATCGAGGCGATTCTGGACAAAACCAGATACCCAAGACTAATGGCACGGCGGGAATAAAGGCTGAACCCAACTGTAAGCGCCACGCAATTTTGCCAACATCCTTGACAGCAAGATTCGCACAGGTTCCGAGGAAGATGCCAAAGGCCGTCCAGACTTGCCAGGACATGACCAAGCCGCCGCGGATGTTTGCTGGAGAGTTTTCAGCGGAGAAGACCGGGACAGTGACTTCTTTGAGGCCCATTCCTATCCCAAGTAGGATTCTGCATGCGACAAGCTGGCCCCAGTGCTGGGTACATGCTGAGCCGATGGGTGCGAGCAGACTGAAGATAGCTCCAAGGAAGATTGTGCCTCTCCGCCCAAGGATGTTATTGATCGGGTCCGAGATCCAACCTGCACTGTTTTTTCCCCAGTGTGTTAGCATATCTTGCAGCTGTCCTTGGTTTGGGCGTTAGGTGACTTACAAGAATGCGATGGCAATGTAAGGGCACGAGTTGATGAATCCGATGAGCCAAGAGTTCTTTTGACAAGTACCAGCAGCGACGCAGGGGCCAGGAATGGTATCACCGATTCCAAAGTCGTCCGGGAAGGAAAGGTTGGCTCCGTTGGATCCAGTTTGATCCCAGCCTTGGATGGCGGCCGCAATGGAATTGAGGATGATGGTGAAGTAGAGCGTCTTTGGATGTCTCCATCGGTGTACCGTCTCGTTGTGCAGAATCAAACGATCCTCCTCGGTGAGGTCGGGAATATGATCGATACCGCGAGGATCTTGTGCGGCCAAAGCGCCCTTCTTGAGGAGTGGCACAATGTCCATCATCTCATTTTCGGCTGCAAAGTTCTCGACATCCTGGAGAAGCTGGTCCCTGGGAATGCCAGCCAAGGGATTTTTGATCCTGTAGCCGTCATTAGTATGACCAGCGGTTAGGAGGACAAACATCAAGTACTGACTCTCCAGTGGCGTTTGTGGTCAAGTCGGCGATGCTCTGCTTGCGGCGACTCTCGTCGGCGAAGATGGACTGCCTGCGTGGGGGTGTACCACTCGGGCCCAAGGCCTTTTCGTGAGGTGTGTTGTCGCTTGGGCTAGAGACGAACAGTTAGCTGTTAGGTATCTCCCACTGAAGCCATAAACAAGTGTGGAGTTACCTTGCGCCATTGCCTACGTGTTGTTCCCCTGACATGGCGGCGGTGGTAGCTGACGAGATTTGCGGGTAAGGTGGACGGAACAAGCTCAGGGAACAGCTGCAGTTTATGAAGCTTTGTCGTCAGAGCTTCACGGATGCCCCATCTTGGACACTGTGTGATTTGATTGAACCTTACCTGGGGATCACAAGACACTTGCAGGGATGTGACTGGGATGGTCCAAGGGCGCTGCGGGGAAAGTGCTTCAGAAATGTGGGGCGAGAGTGACCTCAATCCCATGCTGAGGGCCAATAGCTACATGCGCAGCAAGCCACCAAAGCCGAGGGGAACGCAATGTTGCAGTCCGGACTTTCATTTGTCCTAGCCTCCGTCTTTCCTCCAGTCATATATACCGCACAAGTGGGGTTGGGTGAGCCTTTGATGGCAACCCTTCGTCACACAAGGGCACTGGGCGTCAGCAAGGCTGTTGGCCAGGCTAAACCGCAGCTGCAGCTTTAGTTCCAACATCGGGTGTTGTCATGCACCAACGGGAATCACTTTCAAGTTTCAACGCTCGTTCCAAGTTGCCCTCATCAGGCAATTGCGCGCCTATCAGGGGAACAGCGGTCCAGCGACCAAACACCCCGCCCCTTCGTAGTCCTGCGGCAGAGCTGTTTGGGGAAAGCAACTGGTGCAAAAATGCCGCAAAATGGTAAATCCGATCCGGAGCGGCCAGGCGTCACAGTTGTCGATCCCCACAGCGCGAAAACATATACCCATTTCGCCCTTTGCTAAAAAGCTACATGGTTACGTCGTGCCATACAGACATCCAAGTTGGGTCTAGGAGAAATTCCTTGACAACTTCCCCAATTCTATAAGCTGTCTGTAGATCTGGATCTTATCCCAAAAGCAGCGTAACGCCACTTGCCTTCGGAGAGACCGATAATTCGACTCCACGTGACTCGTCCCAGCCTTTTTTTCCCTCATGTTACAGACGTGATTTTGGCGGTAGCGATCAACCAAAACAAAGGACTCTAGAGTCGACCAGGATGTTAGGGATCACAACCCGATTTGCAGACGCCATGACCTGCTCAATCTCGTTAGAGACTAATCCTCCAGGCGGCCTTGCCTAACGCTATGACTGGCTCGTGGCACCCTAAATATTTCTCTCCATGAGATTCAGTGCTTTGCATAGTAGGAATTAAGGCCAGCTGTGGAAAAAGCGAGCTAAGTACCAAGTTGTGCTCTAGGATTTCGCCATGCCGCTAAGTTGCCAGCGTTTCGTCATACATTGTAGCTGATCAGCCACCATGCGCTAGTAGTTGGTGGCACTCCCCCGGTAAATGTCGGGTGTGAAGATCCCCCAGATGGCGCTTTATCTACAGCATAATTGGGCGCCACTCCCAACGGGTGGCCTAACGTTAGTCTCCTATTTGCGTAGCTGCAAGCTACAAATACCGTTCAAGTTTACCACTGGACTGAGCGAATGATAGCAACCCCTCAACATCAAGGCCTATTATTCCCTTAATGAAGTAGGTGGCAGATTTCAATCTAGGTTATGGGCGGCAAAAACACTGCGTGGTTTTCTTTCGTGGTCGCGGTCCGCGGCAACGCTAAATATTCGGCAATTCGCCTCCTTTGCTCGACTTCTAGTTCAGTCCACTGTGCAGATGATTTTACCTTTCGTCAGATTGCTCTCAAGCAGCTCATGTGCCTTCTGAATCTCCTCCATCTTGAAGACTTTTTCAACGACGACCTTAAACCTGCCATCAATAAACCTGGGCAATGCATGCTCCACCAGCATGTCTCTCAACTTGCCTTGATATGCCTCATCTCGACTCCTCAAACCGCTCCCCTCAAACCTGAGCCTCTTCCTCACGAACCTCGAAATGTCAATGCCACCTGGCAAAGTACTTCCTCCCAACGTTGCCAAATTCACAATCCTACCATCCCTCCCTGCAGCTTCAAGGTTTTGGTCAAAGTAGCTTGCCCCAACAAAATCAATAATGACATCTACTCCCTTCCCGCCCGTCGCCTTAAGCAGCGGCTCCGCCCAATTGCCCCCATTCTCCTTATAGCTAAACCCATCGGTCGCCCCCAAGCTCTTGCAAAAATCGATCTTGTCCTGCGAGCTTGCTGTTACATACACCGCGCCCGCCTTCTCCGCAACCGCGAGCTGGATTCCCGCAATACTGACTGAGCTCGCGCCCGCGTGCCACAGGATGCTGTCGCCGGGCTTGAACTGTCCTATCATGTACATCGCCTGTATCGCCGTGATCCATGTCTCCGGTATGCCCGCCGCCTCTTCCCAGCTAACTTCCGCCGGCTTGTGGACGAGCATGTGCGTGCTCACTGCAATGTACTCTGCGTATGCGCCGCCGTAGGCGAGGCCGAAGACTTCGTCGCCGACGGCGAAGCTGCGCTCGGGCCTGTAATTGGCGGCGTCTGGCTCGGTGGGGAGGGAGACGATGGTACCGGAGAACTCAACACCCATCGTCTTGGGGGCTTGCGGTGGGACCGGGTAGTTGCCCTCGCGCTGGAGAAGATCCATGCGGTTGAGGCCGAAGGCTTTGATTTTGATGAGAGCTTGGGCACCGTGGGGAACGGGTTTTGGGAAGGAAGAGTCAATGAAGAGGGCCGAGATGGGGCCTTTGCCGTTTTTGATTTCTACATAGAAGAACATGTTAGACCAACCATTTCATCGGTGGCACAGTGACATCAACAAGCTTCATGAAGCACGCCGGTAAGTCACGCTGTAAAGGCGACCCGGCCAACTGATGGGACTTACCAACGGCTCGCATGGTTTCTCCCATCTTTGCAGTAATGCTGCTTGAGCGTGATTGAGATGTATCCGGCAAATTACTAGAGGTATGCAAAGATGAAGGAACAATATGGAATATAATAGCTCTTGATCGTGATTGGGTATTTAAAATGGGGCTTTGGCAAGCACTTTTCTGGTACAGTTGGAAAGCCCTGATTGGAAATCAAGAAGCCAGAATGTGTAGAGAATCAGCAACTACCTCGGCAGCTTGTAAATCCGGTGTCTCTATATAATCGAAGGCTTACTGTGAGGATATCTTGTCTGCCGGATTTGCCGCTGCCCATGTTCCCTGACAAAAAGGCAGCCCCGCTTGGCAAAAAGGCAGCCCCCGCTCCCATCCGATTCAGTCAATTCTCCAAGCGGTGTAAATGGAGAACGTATTCATCCACATATGGAAAACTCTCAAACGCGACAAAGTCCACAAATGCCCATGTCAACGACCACAATGTGACGAGGTATTCGAATCAGAACAGCAGCTGAAATTTCACCTTCAGGACGTTTCATTGCTATGAGCTCATGAAGGGACATAAGCAGGCTCCGGTTGAAGGATGAAGTCGATGCCAAACACCACAGAGTCAAGAGAGTGAAGGCCAATCATCCCATTCTAGGCACGAGGACTAGCATGTAACCCGACCATGGGCTTTAAATATGTGGACAAGGGGCCAAGGCTTTCAAGGCAACAGTCGTCTGTGAAATCAGAAACCTCTTCGAACAGCACGACATGCTCTACTCCGATACCAGAGTCCATTGGTTCATGTCGCCATATGTGTGGGTCTTCTTCGCGATATCCATCCCGCTGACATTGTTGATGCTCGGCTACTGGAGGTGGAAGTTGGGACGTGCAATTTGATCACGGACAGCACAGGGAGCACTGGGTGGTGTAGGAGGACACGTTTGCATCACGACCCTGCAGAGGTCACTGGTTGACAAGATTCACTCGTTACGGACTACGAGTTTCTGAAGGCAGTGAGCTTTCCAAACAATGTCGGTGGCCCGCTCTGACCTCAGAAGCCTCGCACATCGATTCTACTCCTACGTCCTCTACACCAGTCCTTGCCCGCTCTCTCCCGCCGTTAACACGAGCCATCTGCGCCATCCGCCTCTGGCTTTTCAAATCAGGCGTCTACATAGGTCTTGGTCTGCTTCGCTTCTTCCGACCCTCAACATTTCGGCAAGACAGCTCCCTCATACACAAAGACCTACCTATCCTACCCCTCTTACCCCATCCGTGTCTTCTTACCCCGCGCAACGATCTAGTGGAAAATGTGCTGGGCGTGGATCGCGAAGCTGAGGTGTGGCATGATGCTACTGAAGAATACCAACGACAATCTTGAGGATTGACACGAACTGCAAGCAGAAGTTCCACCATCATACCGGTATGTACATATCCATCCCCATGTAAGACGTTTAGGGCTTCGAGGACCTTCTTTGCAACATGCTTGATCTCGAATTTGGTAAGTCGTTAGGTTGCGGAATCACGGTCGTCATCGAGGTGCTTTAGTACGAGGGCTGGTTAGTCAGGGGGATCTTCTATCTCGTCGATCAATGGACAGAGCGAAGGTGTTCGGGTCTGAAAGTGTTTGAGAACATCGCGCTCGTTTTCAAGGCGGAAATAACGGACGCTTTTGATCACGACGGTTTGTTTACTCTGGTTGCTGTCAACTAATTGGTCAGTGCGCAGGTCTGGGGATAGGATAAGAGGTTATCTCATACGTTGCTGCCAAATGGACACGTGGAGTTGTTTGGTAATGGTGTAGTTGCTCCGCTTTGCCTTTGAGGAGCAGGCCTAGCCAGAAAATAGGGGAGGTCATAGTGAAGGATGAAAATTTCACTTTTGCTCGTGCATTTCAACTGAATAAGTAACACAACACTCGAGATAGTGTCATAGCCGCAGGAACTTGTCATAGATCAAATGGCCAGATTGCTCTTAGGTCTGCTTCGTCTTTTATCGGTTCATCATTGCCAGGATTCTCATTAGTCAATACAGCTTGCAACATTCCGTTGAACAAGTCCCTGTGGGCCGACTCTGTCGTTTCCCAGTCCTCTGGAGGGACCCATCCATCGGATGCAGTATTAAGCAAGCTTGCAAGATTATATCTCAGATCGTGGGCCGCTTCAAAAGTTTTGTATTCCTTCTGATGAGCGGCCAGGTTCTCAGGTGATGGTATAGGAAATGGACACGAGCCCGTAAAGCCAAGGTCATTCCAGCGTTGCGAAGTTTCGATAAGCTCATGGCGAAAAGCTACGTCACCATCCTTCCACGTCCTGTAGCAATAGCGAAACGGCCGGAACAGCGCCTCGTTCATCAATCTAGGCCCAGACAACTTCGGGACGAGAAATCGATTGCAGACGTCAAATGCCTTGGCGCATCGCTCACTATCAGGATCAAGTTGATCCCTGAGCGAAGGGTGAGCAACAGTTCTTGCAAAGTCTGGTACCTCGTTTGCATACCAAAACGCTGGCTCAATACTAGACGACTGCCAATCGATGATACCGGTAATGACAGCGGGGTCGTCATCCGAAACAAATATGTTTCTTTTATGCAGATCAGGGTGGAACAGTGTTGGTGCAGCCGCATTCCTGATCCGAGGGTCTTCAGACATTTTCTTTAGGACAGCGCGACCGGATCCTAGAAGGTCAAGGTGTGCTTGAGGGGATCCATGATAATGTGGTCGATTCTGAAGCGTAAATTCAACCGGTGGGATCCTCGAAATCGCGGTATCAATGAGACCGTCACAGTATGCGGCAAGATCAGACCCTGGAGTAATTCATAAGCGCTTCTCTCGTGTCGAAGTAGACAAGGGAAACTTACACGGTCCCCGGTTGGGGTTTGCGTTGTGGTAATATCTAGACTCGCCAACATTGCAGTTCCAATATCTAGCCCCGCAATGAGGGCCGATACAGATGCCCTGCTTCAAAGGCAGCTCGGAGGCGGATTCGATGGGGGCGTCGACAAAATACAAGCTCCCGTAGGCTGGAAATTCCATGTCAACAACTTCTTTGACCTTTCGATAGATAGCATCTATGCAATTGATTTGCTGTTCTCCAGACATGATTGGCCACTTGTGGTGCAATTGAACGCCGCCGGCGTGTTCCATAATGATGTATTCGCTGCCAATGGCGTTCAGATCGTCGCTCCAGTCAAGAATTTGCGGTATCGGTATACTGGTATTTGCTTGCACTATGACGCGTAGAATGGTTAGCGGCTACTCTACTGTCGCGTCTATTGGTTTGAACTCACAATATTTCATAGTGGCGACTTCGGAATTTGTGGTCAGCCTGGGCGGTCCAGCGGGCGTAAACGGTAGCTTCGCAACGACACGTTTTGCATTGTTTGTGGTAAAGATGAAGACTCTGTTAAAACCCCCTTCTTTTCTGTCGCAAGTCGCAATAGAAACTGCTCCAGGACATAGTTCAATAGCCCTCCGGCAAAGCGCGTCGAAATCAAAGGAAATGTAGCGAGAGTCACGCTCCAGCTTGTCGCGATGAAGCCATCTGCCACTCGTGTAAGTATGAGGATCATGACCTGTGTCCATATTAGCGCAATGTTATGATCACAAGAGAGCTGGGTACGCTCCGGAGGATCACTCACGGTCTACTGATGCTAAGTTCATCGTACACTCTTTAGAATGGAACCTTGTGTGATGTAGGGACAGCCTATGGAGTTTCGGCCGGCGTAGAAGAAGAGATGAAGCTTTGTTTGCTGATAACGTCCTGAAGGATGCAAGCTGCGTTCTGGGAAGATCGGACACCAGTGGACGCGTTGTCCGCGGCACCCGACGTAAGATGGCACAACTCATGAATTAAGGCAGCGAAAGATATCTGAAGGCTTAGATCGACATTGTTCTCATGGGATATTGGAAGAAGAGGAGAGTTAGGCTTCAGTTGGCTCCCCTACTACGAGAGAAGACCTGCGGCATTGTGGTCTCGCAGTTCCCAAACGGGTTAGATTGGAATTCGTGAAGGACACCATCTCCATGGGTGACTGGACGGCGCAAGGTAGGTGTCAAGAGGGCTGCAACGCTGGTGGACCGCTCCTTTCTATTATATCCTGTCCTCCCACGGCCAGGAGCAAGGGGGGGCCCTGCTGTAGACTTCGGATCAATTTTGGGACGGGGTGACGATGAGTCAAAAGCGGCTTCTGGTAGAAGGCGCAGGAATAGAAAGATGAGGTAGGGATGGTGTTTGGGTGTGCAGTGGAGTCGCTTTCAGTGCCTGCGGACGGGGATCACGTGGTTGCCAGTGCTTAGAGCGGCGAGCAGAGTGAGTGAGTGGGCGGGCGATTCTGCCGCCCATCCCCACAGTTAACTCAAGTATTTTCCAGCTACGCAAGCGGAATGATGCAATCTTTACACATGTTCCGCACAGGGCTGCTGACCAAACAATTCTCGACGAAGAAAATGTGGAAGGATCTGCCATTGGCTTTCGGTGTCGTGTTAAACACTTCTTATGTTCCGCGTTGAATGCAAAAGACGTGACCATGACAGAAGCGTTAGGCAGCCGTTCGGGGGCCAAAAGGAAGGGCGATTGCACGAGTTACTTGAAGTAGCAAAGATTGGAGCAAAACTGATGATCATGAACCCTGCAAAAAGGACAAGAAGATTGACAACATTCAACTCCGGTGTGAGGAATAATCCTCCATCTACTCAATGCCTATAGTGTGTATTCCGCTCGCTAAAACTGCAAAAGCCAATGCTGAGAGCTCTTCCTCAGGATATCACTGTGCTGTCAGCCTTCCAGGTATTGACAGTAGGAAATATCTCGCCCAGCGACCTGTAGCTGTTCTGTTATCACTTAGCATACCTTGGTCGCAACCGATACTGAGTGCGCTGCTGTGGGTATACCCAACACGACTACTGCGTCTAATGGCTGCTGCTTTACTTTTGCATCATGAGCTGGACAAATTCGTTGTCTGTGCACTTATCAGTACGAGCCCGTATCAGGGAGCCACCAAATGCGCGTGACTGACAATCGATTCGCCCATCGCCATCCTGATCTGCTTCACGGATCATTTCATCAACCTCGTCATCAGTCAACTTCTCGCCAATGGAAGTCATGACATGTCGAAGCTCAGCAGCGGAGATGAAGCCATTGTTGTCGCGGTCGAAGACTTTGAATGCCTCCCGGATCTCTTCCTCAGAGTCTGTATCCTTCATCTTTCGTGCCATCATGGTCAGGAACTCTGCAACGTATCAATATCCGCTACATCAATCCAACGTTGTAGACTCTTTGGTCGCGTGGTATACCTGGAAAATCGATTGTGCCATTGTTATCGGCGTCAACCTCGTTGATCATGTCCTGTAGTTCAGACTCGGAGGGGTTCTGGCCCAGTGATCTCATGACAGTGCCTAACTCCTTAGTCGTGATTTGTCCTGATTGGGGCCAACATTATTAGCATCCTCAGTCCCCGAACGTCTGCGCTCTTGATAAGGCGATTGAGCTGAATGAGCCGGAAAGGTGTAGACTGACCATCGCCGTCTTTGTCCTACATAAGAATGGAATGTCAGCAGCCTTTCAGCTATCCATGATCTTGCGAGCGGCTGAAGTTGTGGGCTTACGAAGAGGGAAAATGCTTCCTTGAACTCGGATACTTGCTCCTCTGTGAGCGAGTCGGCCTGGAGAAGCGATGTCAGTCATATATTTCTTGCCATTCGCGACCCTACCACAGAGCGCTGAGGTTGCGGGGTGGTAAAAATCACAATGCGCCGCATACCATAGTGAGCAAATTGAGATGACAGATGTCAATATGAGGTATTTAGCAGCAGCGATCAAGGGGTCTTGCAAAGCCTTTATGAAGTATCGAAAGTGAGGCTCGTGTGGCCTATGTTGTGTGCCTTGGGATTGTGGTCAAGTTGTTTTGGGAGCCAAGCAGCATAGCGCTTGTGAAAGGCTGAGGCTCCGGGCCTTGGCATGATTGAACCGTATGCAAGCATCCAAAAACCCTTACAGGCCGTGAAATGCATAGCCCACCTCGCCGGATACTGTACCCTCCACTACGTCGAATGTTCATAAGGTCTGCCTGCGCCACCACCTGGCTGAGTCGTTTTCAACCTTGCGAGACTTTTGTTCCATGAAATGTCACTCGTCGCTCCAAACAGGTAGCAATTGCCCGCTAGCTGCTTGAGAGCCTGCGCCGAGCTGGCCGGCAAACATGTGGCGTGACCGTACAAACCTGTAAGGTGCCCATGCAGTCCCTGTTCCTCATAAACTGAGTTCGTTGCAGTTACATCTCCTATCGTCAGTCCTATGCCCATCATCCTGCCAAAAAGCCGCGCTACAACGGACCCTCGAACGGCTTCGCCGACCATGGCTCGGAGGAGAGGAGAGGGCTTATGTCAACTGGGGCGTTCGAAGACGATGGAGACGCAATCATTGAAATGGATCTGCTTCCTCCAAGATGGGTGGACGTTCAAGACGAAGTCGGAGATGTCCTGAAGGACGTTACTCTCAAGTCTGCAAAGTTGGACAAGCTTCACCAAAAGCATGTCCTCCCTGGCTTCGACGATGACGATGTTAAGAAACGAGAGGAGCAAGATATTGAGCAACTCACGCAAGAGATAACCCGCGGCTTTCGTGATTGCCAGAATGCTATCAAGCGAATTGAGAAAATGGTCAAGGAAGCAAAGGCGCAAGGGGGGCTGAGTAAAGGGGATGAAGAGATGGCGAGAAACATACAAATAGCTCTCGCAACGAGGGTACAAGAAGTCAGCGCAACCTTCCGGAAGAAGCAAAGCACTTATTTGAACAGTAAGGAGTTGCTTGTACGCTTGCAAAAATGCATAACGTAGCTAATGGTGCTTGCAGAACTCCGTGCTCTCGGGGGCTTTGAATCGCCCTTTGGCCGATCCTCGACGCCCGTCCAGAACCCATATTCTGATCCATCTCTTATGGAATCCGACGCGGACAAGTCATTCTCTCAATCAACACTCCAGCAGACGGCACAGAAACGCCGGCACAATAATGATGCGGTCATTGAGCAACGGGAGCTAGAGATCAACGATATTGCCAAAGGCATCATCGAATTGGCGGATATCTTTAAGGATTTGCAGACAATGGTGATCGACCAGGGAACTATGTTGGACCGGATCGATTACAATGTGGAAAGAATGGCAACAGACGTTAAGGAGGCCGAGAAGGAACTCACAGTGGTAAGCCATGAATCTCGCTGGCTTCGCTTACGTTGAGGTTGCCCCGACGATTGATGTCAACGAAGAACATCATCGCAAACGAACTGACTTTCAATTTTGCAGGCTACAAACTACCAAAGACGTTCCACAAAGCGCAAGATTCTTCTACTACTGTTACTGTTGGTCATTGGCCTATTCATTATACTCCTGATCAAGCCGAAGAAGCGAGAACAAGCGTCAGCGTCTGTGCGGGAAGATCCTACCTGAGCATTGTAATTAGCATATTTCAGAACGACCATCATGGCCCCAACTACCAGGTCTAATACTGGTGCTGCTCCGAACAAGGGCAACGCTGGTAAACGTACTGCCAAAGCAACAGCTCCGAAGAAGGGTAATGCTGGAGGACGTACTGCCGCCGCGGCCGCTACTAAGAAGGGTGCTGTCAAAGGAAGCAGTATGTCTACCACTACTCGTTTCCAACTGCTTATCCACCCAGCCACGAGCACTGCTGATGTTTCTACGTCCCCTAGAGCCGAAGAGAACATATACTCCTGCACAACAGGTAGGCCGCAACCTCTCTGGTATGTACAACATCAGCGTCTGCCTATGCGGATAGAGCTCTTTCACTCGATCACATTCTTTGTACATCTGTGTCCGACACTGTGTTATTCTCATCCTTCAATCTGCTGTTCTGTTTGGAAAAAAGCGTCCCTCTATCCTCTCTACATTGTTGTTATTCTGCGTTAGGCTTCTATACCTTGTGTCAGACGATGTCTCATCCTCATTCTTCAGTTCTTGACTAGCTTGATTGGGCAGCGTCCATCCATCTCCAATATATCGCTGTCGCTCAACTTCCCTCTTTCACGCCTTGTATCAGACGGTGTACTGTTCTCATTTTTCAGTTTTTGAAGTTCAGCGTCCACTTATCATTTTCATCTCGACATTACTTATCTACACATGCTCATACCCGGTGTCGAACGCTATACTATTCTCGCCCTCCTAGTCCCTGTCTAAGCCTGAGCATTCGCTGTCCACCCCCTCTATTCAATAGCTAATATGGAAGTGTGTCACAGAGAAAAAGCGCCAGAGCAAGATGAAGCGTCTGGTGGCCTTCCGGGACCGTGTCCTGGAAACGAAGGATGGGGTGGAGAACGTGGCCGATGTCGTGGAGAACGCCCTGGTGTCCCTTGGCGCAGATCAGCATATCGATTTTGTTCGAGAGGAGATCGCCGAGTTCTTCGAAGAGCTCCGCAAGGAGCATGGCTTCTAGGCAAATGAATTGCATGGATTGACAGCCGCTGGCCGCTTACGAGAGAAGATAGAGACAAGTGCGCCCAATGAGGCAGATGATTGAGAATCGACTGCGCTTGCATTTGTTATATTATGCTATGTCCGCGTGGCCGCCCGGCCATTAAAAATACAGGGTTCAGTCAATGTTGTACTGCTTGATCAACTCCGTCAATTTAGCCGACTCGGAAGCAAAGTTCAGAGGACTAGCAGACGAGACTTGGTATCGTACCCTGGTAGCGGGTCAGTATATCTGGACGACCAACATCCACGAGTATCAGGGATTGACATACCTTTGTTGTTCCTGGAAGCTGTCCATCTTTGCCTTGCACCTGAAGTTCCACATGGTACAAGTTGCGTCCTGAAACGCCTCCGAGAACTTCTTCTCATCAACCTCCCTAATCTCCATCAACTCATCCGCACTCTTTCCCATGACCATTCGTCCCACTTCGTCGAAGCAACTCAGCCACAGTTGGCCGGTATGATCGCTGACATTGATCGACATGATGTACCGATACGCTGGCTTAGGATGCGTCTTGTCGCAACGTTCGCACCGCCACTGGCCTGGATCCACCTCCACAACCTTCTTGTTGCATCCTTCTGACAGACATGCTGGATAAGCGACGTTATCCTGCTTGATGTACATGATCGAAGCTTTGGTAGAGAAGTAGTCTGGCTTCTCCTCAGACATACCCAGTTGTTCATCTTTGACTTGTGAGATGGTCTTGAATGGATCACCTCTGCCAGCAGCTGAGCCCATTGTCGAGCCTTGCATGTTCGCATACGAACTGAAAGATTCCGAATTCCCCTGGGCGTCCCACCATCCTTTGAGCTTGTGCGCTTCGTCAATATCTGGATTAGTGGTCATTGAACCTGAGCTGAGCAAGCTTAGGCTTCGACCTCCAAAGTCTGATACTTTGACTCCTTTGAATGCAACGACCGATCCAGGTTGGACGTCGAAGTTGGAAGCAGTCTTGCCCCAGATAGTCAATCTGACTGAGAAACCTGTCTGATCAACAAGTCCCAGCTCACGCTTGTCGTATGGCTTGCTGGTGGTTTTCGCCACGATCTGAGATGTCTCACCCACGTCTTTGAGAATGCCTACCACATCAGTCGTTGTATCCTTCTCAACCGATTGCAGGTCTCCAATAGGTGTGAAATTGAAGCGAACCTGGGGCACTCCATCTTGCTCTTCTGCTTTTTCCACAACTGTATCTCTTTCGAACGTCAACTCGTAGTCGTTGGGGAGGTTGGAGAATTGTTTCTTCGCAATCTGTACTCGGCAAGGACTTGAAATGTAGTAGACCGCCCCTTCCTGAATCAGATCGTACAACTGGTCGCACTGGTCGTTGAAGGCAGTTGCCCGTATCTCTCCGCTGTCGTCCAGAAAGTTGGCACTGAAAAGTTTGCCCTCACCATTTTTGTTATGCCAAGTCTTGATCTCTCCTTTGCTAGTACAACGTGCCTTTATTGTCCACTTGTGGGAATATGGCGACAGGGCCTCAATCGGGTATATGGTCGCGTGTGCAGAAGAGGAGGGTGCTTTGGTATGCGTCGGCATAGCTCTGCTCTGATCCTGCTGTGGTTGAGGCTGGTTCCCATAGAAGCCGTTGCTCGAGATCGCAGTGGGATACGATTTGCTTTCGTCCTCTGGCTTGACCTCAAGTCCCTTGGGCTCACCAATCTTGTCGCATTCTCCCAGCTCTTCAATCACTTCAAGGTCCATAACGATGAGGATCCTACTTGGAATTAGCATAGCCCAGTAGTATCCCTGACTGTGACTTACTTCTTCCCTTTGACTGCATTTGCTTGATAGCCCTTGAGCCGAGCGAAGCAGCCCCTCCGTAGCTTTCCTTTAGTGACGTGTGAATTAGCTCCTGTGGCAAGCATAGTCTGAACGTAATTTTGAATGTCGCTGAAGACCACACGGTATCGCTCTGGAGCGCCGGCTTGGGCGGCGATCGGCTTGACTTGGACACATTGTACGAGAGGTTGCTGAACTCGACCAGGGGTGTCGTCGAAGATTGCGGCAAGAGACCCTTGGTCGATTCGAGCTGCAGCTACTTGCGCGTTGCTCGCCATTTTGAGAACTGCAATCAGTCAAGTCTCTGTACTCTCAACGGTAATGAAGCTGGTCGAGGACGCTGTGAAAAGCCAGTCCCTCGGCCAAGATATTTGTAAACTTTGGGCACAAAAGTGTAGCTGCCTGGAGACGCGTCGACGCGACTGGAAAATCCCCTCATTAATCCTGGATTGGGACTAGCCCATTTTTCACGTTCTCACTTGAACTTCTCATCATTCACCGTTGGAGAATGAAGAGCACATAATATTTGACGCCCTTCATCGTACCAGCAGCCTCTACGGTCAGATCTGTATACCGAATAAGGCTAGGGTACCAGACCGAGACCGTGATCATGTCTGAACCAGAGATTGCAGCGAAGGCTCCTGAGAGCGACACAGCGGAAGCGTCCCTTATCCCCGGTGATTCGCAGGCCCAAAGTGGTGCCAGTATGGGCGAGCATTGTACCACGGATCGGCCGACTACAGGCCAGAAACCTACAGGAGAGATGACGAAATTCAAGGATATTGACGTCTACATATCCAAGCCGGCCGGCTACCCTCATTCTCCCTCGAAGCTCCTTCTTCTTCTGACTGGGGGAACAGGGGTCAAATCAATTAACAACCAGCTGCAAGCAGACATGTATGCTAGCCAGGGTTTTGTGGTTGTCATGCCGGACCAGTTCTCTGGAGATCCAGCGTCCAGCACCACTACCGCGGTTGAGGAAAACCCGTCTCTGATTGAACAGGTCAAACTTAAGGCCGCTGAGACCGTCAAGTCATTCGTGATCGACATGTGGCTTGCGCGCCACACACCAGAGAAGGTACTACCCATCATTCATACAGTTCTGGACTCTGCCAAGGACGAGTATGCAGATGCTGTCGCAAATGGAGGAGGAATCTACGCCGCAGGGTATTGCTTTGGTGCAAAGTACGTCATTGTGCTCGCTGGTGAACATCCAGACACTGCCACCTACGGACAGCAGCAGCCAAAAGATGAAGAGGCTGGCATGGTATCGAAAGGGCCGTTGATCAAGGCGGGAGCGATTGCGCATGCAACCCTCGTAACCAGAGGAGATCTGTTGGCCTTAAAGGCACCAGTCACAATGGCATGCGTTGGTATGTTGAAAGTCAGTGCCGAAACAGATTCCGGCTGATGAATATTACAGAGAATGATCAGCTTTTTCCAGAGGAGATATTGGAGGAAGGTCGGCGATATCTACAGGCAAATAACATTGAGCATGAGATTCGCACCTACCCAGCAGTACCGCATGGTAAGCCTCAAAGCTTCAACATCGATGTCATTTAAGTCGGGGCTGATAATCTAATCTAGGATTTGCTGTTGCCGGAGAGTACAAGGAGTCGCACATCAAAGAAGCCCAAAAATCAGCGTTTGACCAGATGTTATCATGGCTACAGAAGCACTAACAATGCTTAAAATCACCCATTCACGAAATGTGCGTAACGATGGAGCATTGGTTGGCGTTCTTATGTGAGATACCCCTACCTTGGCGTGGCTTGTACCTGGCACGTTCGGCCAGCAGCCCCGGCTGGTCCGGGGTATGCATTTGAGTATTCAAAGGGCTATCTCAATTGTCGAACAATGATTTGCAATGATACGTCCAGCAAACATCTGCCCCCTTTGTTCATGTGACATGCTGTCCACTACATACCGCGTGTGCAAACAGCGAACACATTTAACTTCTGCTTATTTGGCATAACAAGCTGTCATAGGACGTGACTACCACGATTACATTCAGCTCTCCCAAACTTTCGCATCCTTACAGAGCATCAATATACGCAGTGACCGAAACTCGACCTCGACAAAGTTCCTAAGAACACGGGCTCTTCCACCAGGGGACACCCTCCAAAGGGTGTCATCACCACTTCCGCTCCGCCTCCTGTAATCACGATAGCTGAACCTGTATAGACCCTGTCAATCTCGAACTGCATCAAGATCAATGCCCTCTATGCAAAGTCCTGCGGAATCCCAGGCCAAATCACCAGCTCCGTACACTCCAAGGATTTCTGCCCGTTTCAAGAATGGAAAACGCTATAAATGGTATTTTCCTTGCTGTGATTTCAACAGAACTACTCTGAAGGAGCTGGGCCGGCACTTTAGCCAACGTGAACACCCATCCTGGTGCGCTTTGGAACAGAGCTACAGAATAGTGTTCGACCTTGCTAAGCTCATAGGTCTCGCCTGGATGGAGCGACTCGTAAGAAGTGGCGACTGATCTCGTATTTGTCGCTTGGACTGAACGGACAGAGCCAGCACCTGAAGCGGACACCGGGGGTTGAGCTGGAGAGCTGGGTTGAGGAGGGGCCACATTAGCCTGAGATGAACCCCGAAAGAACCCTCTACTGTGTTACTTTCCTTTTCGCTCTCCACGCCCACAACCATTGTCCTCGTTATCACATATCCCATCCCTCCGCCTCTCGCTTGTCCCTTCCCTCGTCCCACCTGCCAAGATACCCGTACCTCTTTATCCAATTCGTTCCGCATTCGAGCGCCGTCAGCGCTACATAATGTTTGCAACCGAATATATCCTTCTAGTGTTGACAAACCGGGTCCAACACGTCAGGATTTTGCTTTCGTGCACGGAGCCGCTTATGGGTGGCTTGTATCTCTGTCATTCCACATGAATCGCAGTATTTTTTAGCTGTTTCTCCCAAGCGCCCGCTTGCCGGGCTTTACTATTCTGTTCATCCTGCGCTGAAGCTGGGACATGACATCGTCAGTACCCTTTATCACTCGCTGACTTGTTTGAGTAAATCTTCATCCTGCTCCACATCACGATTTATGTCAATCAAATCTTAGCTTTCGCCGCCGTCCCTACTCTCTTCCGATGGACATAGCTAATGGTGCGAAACTTCTCCAACGCCTCCCCCCAAAGCTCACTCCTCAACAGCCCATACACCCCCATCCTAGCCCTGGGGGCATGCTCCCTCGCGACCTCAATGGCCCGCTCCTCCATCCGCTCCGGCTCGCATATCTCATCCACGATCCCATCCGCCAGCGCCTCCTTCCCCGTCCACCGGTGCGCCTCGAGCAGCATCTTCCGCGCCACGCGCCCGCCGAGCTTGAGCCGTGGCAGCGCTCCGATGCCGTCGAAGTGCAAGCCCAGGTTGACGGGCGGCATGCTGAAGAAGCCGCGCTTAGCGTTCATGATCCGGTAGTCGCAGCTCAACGCAAAGGGGCCCGCACCGCCAAAGGTATGGCCGGTCAGCAACGCAATGGTCGGGAAGGGATAGTCGAGCAAGGTGGCCAGGAGCGGGTAGAAGCCGTCGGCGTTGGCGTAGGGGTTGCGGTCTGACTCGTCGAGCTCGAGACCCGTGCACCAGAACTTGTGGTCGGCGCCGCGGATGATGACGGCCCCCGGGGCGTCGGGCCCAATGCTGGACTCGATGTGGCGGAGGGCGGAGATGATGGTCTGCGCGAAGACGGTGTTGAGTCGGTTTTCGGGTGGTTTGCACATGGTGAGCACGAAGACGTTGCCTGGGTGGCGGATGATGGTTAGGTTCTTAAAGGTGCGTTGGGTGGCAGTGGAGGAAAGGTCGAGTTCGCCCTCGGCAGGCACAGGCACCGTAGACTTATCAGACGCGCCCATGCTCACTTTTGGCTTTTGCGTGAATAGTGCTGTTCATTCAATGAAGGAGTGTAACGATCAAGCCACGATAGACTTGACCCCACGCTCGTTTTGACTGTCGAGCGGAGTTTGCCCGGGCACTGATCAAGGGCGGGGGGGTCACAGTATAGAGCAAATGCGCCAGGGATGGGCATTTTCGTTTTTTATCGTAAAAAACCGGTTTTGGTACCAAATAAAAAGCCACCTAAAGTAAAATACAAAACGCCGGAGAATAGTAGTTCCGGCTGACTTAGCGCCAAGCCCTGCGGCGTTCCCGAACAGACGGTAGGCCTTCCTGTAGGCCTTCCTAAGCACTGCAATTTTAGCGCGGACGAGGGTAACGAGGAAGGCGCAATACAAGAGTAAGAAGCAGATGCTACATTTTAGAGAGGCCAGGCCACACAAACGAAATCGCAGTGCCTTGCCAGAGCTCTGTGAAGACCTCAGATGATGAATTGGTTTAATTGGCGGTTTCCTATGAAAAAAAGCGCGTTTAAAACGCCATTTTACAAAACGTTTTAAACGCCTGTTTGAAATCGCCCATCCCTGAAATGCGGGGATGAGCCTCGGCTCGCGGATCCCTTTGGTTCTGGCTAGCCTGGAATATGGGCTTCAACTGGCAGGTGGTTGAGTTGTGTTTATTTCAGCCCACCATTAGGCAAGGATTCGGGAAATCGCTTTTACCTTGAAATCTGGAACTTTTATACTACAGCTTCGACTTCACAATGTCGGACTGCTGGTGTACGGTCTTGCCCAAGGCCAAAGCCTCAATCCGCTGCCTTGCCGCTTCCTCTCCTTCTCCCATAATTATCTCTTCGCTCTTCCAATCTACGTTGAATGTTTGCTGATTGAGCGGGTTCTCCTTATGCGCCCTCCGGAAGAGGTCATTGTACACATTGCCATCATATCTACCCAAGGCACTTTCCAAGAGGTAATCTGGTACTGACCACGCATCGACTAAGCGGACTGCATGCGGCCTAACTTCTGCCATGAGAGATTGAATTCTTGAAGTAATTGGCGGCAGCTGATCTGTGGATATGCTGCCGCTAAGCAGGAACTCTGAGGCTGATAGGTCAAGAGTGAAAAGTGCGAAGAGTTGGAAGAGTCGTTTCATGATATCAATTGTAGGTGCATCTAGTGGGGGATCCGGCTGGAAGGTGAAGATGGAATTGTAGAAGTTTAAGACAAGTAATGATTCCGAATGAGCCCGGCTTAGTCTGTGGAGGCTGATCATCAAAGAAGTCCACGGCTTCCTCTCCACGATCCTTGCGTGGTAGGCCTGGTAGGCAAGATAAGATGCTCGGTGCTGAAATGCTTGGACAATTTCTCTTTCATTGTCCAGAACTTGGAAATTGGAATGTGATTTCTTATTCCGCATGAAATGCCAGTATTGGATATCAATAGGATCTGTCGGTTGCAAGGTGGGCCTCTTCACTGTCTCGGCCATCCTCTTGATCAGATAGCCTGCGGTCTGCTGTGTAATCATCCAGTTGTCGCCCTCCACCGTTGGCTTCGAAAGATAGTCATTGTTCAGCGGTATGATACCGCTTCCCCCTCCAAAGCCATGGCCGCCCATGGCACGGCGACACGTTTCGATGCCGTCAGCTGCAAGAGTGGTGCAAAGGGACTTTAGTCCGGACGAGGTTGCATGCATTTCGGCCAATCCCGAAAAGTCTCCGCTCGTCTCGATTGACTTCCGTGTACGGTAATAGAGCTTGTACATTGCTTCACCAGTGTAGTGAAGCGCAAAAGTTGTTGCGAGAAGTGGCAATATTCGTATTTGCACTGTTGGATAGTCGAGCACAGATACTTCCGGAGCATTGGGGTCACGAGCGTCTCGGTCCCGGAATTGCCGTCGGATCGATGTGTATCGAACAGCAACTGTAACTGCTCTGGCAAGTATTAAACGTGCATGCATGATGATCTGTGCCCGGACGAATGTCAACGACCCGTAAACCGTGGCAGGATTGTCAGGCTCCTTGTAGGCTCCTGATCTTTCGTCCACACCCGAGTACTTCGCAAGTAATGCTGAGTGAGGTATTCGGAAATTGTTGAAAAGCATGTACCCGTTGTCCATTGAAGCGTACCCATACTTAGGACCTATGTCACCAATGACAACCCCTTCAAGGGGTTTGTGGGTCTTCATGTCACGAATCTGCGTGATGAACTGGTGTGGTCCTTGAGATTTGTACTCCCCAGTCTTGCCATCCGGAAGCATTAGCTGGGCTACTACAATCGCATGGTTTGCTGTGCGCCCCAATGCGCCGTTCCACCACTTGCTGGCCGTCAATGTTGGGCTGTGTAATATGAATACCTTGCTTTTCGGATCCCACTTGGCCTGTAGCTCAAGTCCTCGCACATTACTTCCGTGGCCCAACTCTGTCTGTCCATAGGCGCCAATTATGTCCCAAGCTTCCACCTTGGGCAGCCAGTACGCCAGTTGTTCGTCATCACTCTGTTCTCGCACTGACGTGGCAAACATGGTATGTTGGAGATGGAAAGGAGACATCTCATCCACGAGGTACTCCGCCATCTTGAAATCTTCACTATCCCAACCATGCTTTATAGACAGCCTCCGTAAAGTCTTTGCTCGAGCCAGGCCGAGGTGATAGCGGTCTGGACGGGCGAGGTTGAGCTGGTTCTTCTTCGAGAAGACGGGGTAGGACTGCAGGATTGGCACGATACGTTTTTGGCGCTTCAAAAACCCATTTCGGAAGAGAAGGTGTTGGGCTAACTGATCTACGTTCAAACCAGACCGCGACCGTTCTCCGGCAAGCACCTCCGGTCCATCAGGTGCTGCTGGGCGTAAGTTATCTGTGAAGTCAGTCATTCTGCTCGTAGGGAGTTGGAGAGACAAGAAGAAAGGCTTGGGACCATCAAGTGTGGGACCATGTTGTCAATCCCGAGAAGGGGAGCGATATATCTACTGCACCCATGGAGACTTCCAAGGAGAACGACCGAGGAACAATGTCATGTGGGGTAGAAAGATGGTGCAAGGCGATGCCGAGATACCGAGATTTGGGGGTGTTTCATTTGCAGGGCAATTTCTGTGTGTGGGGTTGATTGAATTCCTATCTTCGTTTGGGAAGATGACCAGTTCAACAATGCACTGGCATAACATTGGACGGTTGAGGCTGAGTGTGGAAGGATAAAGGACGGCAGCATGACCGAAAGGGTAAGCTTCGTGCCAAGTCACGAAGGCGACACCATCTTGCCCGCAGACCAGCTTTTCACACGACTACTGCATTTGGCACACCTGCCGGGGCAGCGCTTTGCGGTGCGAGACGTCAATGCTGGCATAGAGAGAACACACTCACAGCTTCTCAGTGATGTTCTCATCTACCGTCGAATTATCAAGGCGGGCCTAAGTTCTAATGTTGTGCAAGACATCAGAAGCGGGAAAGAGGTTTACATCCATATCCTGGCCCTTGGCGGATATGAATTCACAGTTGCTATCATCGCAGTACTTGCCCTGGGTGCGATTCCAAGCCCGTTGAGTATCCAGTACCCACTAGAGGAGGCGACATACTTCGTCCGCAAGTCGCGAGCCGTGGCTGTATTGGCAGGGTCTCCGAACCTTGAATTTGCAAAAGCTCTCGAACAAGAGATACGTCGCACGCATGACGATACTTTTTCATGCATTCCAATTCAATCGTCTTTCCATGAAAATGCCATTCCACTGGCCGAGATTACAATCTCGTCTGATAATTATGTCAACCCCAACGCGCCTGGCTTGGTGATATTCACGTCGGGAACCACAGGGCCTCCCAAAGGTGCCGTCTTGCGGAAAGCTGCAATCACCGACTGTGTTGTAGCTCTAGCACGAATCTTGCGGCTATCAGACCAGGATACGCTCTTGCATTGCCTTCCGGTGCATCATGCCACCGGTATCTGGATCAACTTCTTCCTCTTCTTGCAAGCCGGAGCTTGTATCGAATTCAAGAGCGGACCCTTTGATCCAAAATGGACATGGAATCGCTTGAGACAGGGTGGCCTGACGTTCTTTTCCGGCGTACCGACCGTGTACATGCGAATGATGCGATACTTTGAGGAGCATCTCAACAAGCTTCCTGACAAGGAAGTGGATACATACAAGTCGGGACTACTCGCACTCAAGGCGTGCTTGTGTGGGACTTCAGCTCTACCCAAGCCGATCAATGATTGGTGGACCAAGATGTTGGGCGGACGACGTATCATTCAGCGGTACGGTGCAACAGAGACCGGTGTTGTGTTCAACATGTCAATAGATGACTGCGAGGACACACCTGATGGATCCGTCGGAGAAGCAACAATCGGAGTAGATGTCAAACTCTCCGAAGGCGCGGAAGGTGAAGTTCTGGTCAGGTCCTTTCATATGTTCTCGAAGTACTTGAATGATCCCAAAGCCACCAAGGAAGCGCATATGCTAGACGGATACTATCGGACTGGGGACATTGCGCGGAAAGAAGGAAAGTACTACTTCATCACTGGACGAGCCTCGGTTGACATCATCAAGTCCGGTGGGTATAAGATATCTGCTCTAGATGTTGAGCGTGAGATTCTTGCCTTACCATATGTTGGTGAAGTCATGGTCGTCGGAGTCGTAGATCTCGAATATGGGCACAGGGCAGGCGCCGTGGTCTCGCTGAGGCACGACCAGATGGCCCAAGATTTTTATGCCAGTCACAACCGGAAGCCGAATGCACTTGCTATAGATGACTTGAGAGAAGATCTACGGCCCCGACTTGCTGGATATAAACTGCCAACACTTCTTCGAGTCATCCAAGGTGAACTCCCGAAGAGCATATCTGGCAAGGTTGTTAAGAAGGCCTTGGGGCCAAAGTACTTCCCAGACAACTTTATTCAGAATCCCGAGGTTCAGGTATGGTCGAAGTCCAGAAATGCTATCTCGTCGAAGCTATGAAGTGGATTGCCAGCGTTGAATAGAAGTCACATATCTCAAGACAGCATTGAGCATGCCTTTGCTATGCGATGAGGACAGCAGACCATCACACCAGACTAATAGAATTGTATACCATTGGAAAAATCTTACTTCCGCTAGCTCTACTGAATGAGTGCTTCCTGGCATCGTGCCAGAATTGACTTACATGAACGATTTATCCGATTACTAAGGTTTACCCAAGTTGAATGCATGTATCTTTTCCCTAAGCAAGAGCGTGATGAGCCAAAGGCTGGAGTAAGACGAGAACAGCTGGTATCTGGACTTTTCTAGACTTCGGAGCACCTGTGAACGTATCTGTGGAAATATCAACAGAATTGCCCCTATGGCTACCGGCTTTCGTCCCGAGTTTGGAGGAGACGTCTCCCCTTCTCAAGTACCCATTTACGCAAGTGTTGCTGGACTATCCAAACTGTGTACCCCTGACAGCAAGCATGTCTAAATGTGATAGGTTTATACTGCTATAGTCCGAGCAGCTGGGCTGAGCCTCCCGAAACCTTTAGACTCTTCTCGTCCGGCGAGAAGGCAACGGCGCTAACGTTGCTCGAATGGCCCTCGACAGGAGTTGGAGAGGATAAAGACTAAGAAAAGCTTTCCCAAAATTTCAAGCGAGTAATCGGCTCGGTTGTCGTTCTATCCGAGAGGAGAAAATACCAAAGCAAACAAATTTTGTCTAACCAGAAGTCTCCAATTCTCGACATACAATACATGGCCCAGCACCACCACTCATCCAGCCACTCACGGTAAGCTCTCCACATACTTCTTCAACAAATCCAGGACCCTCGCACCCTCCCCACTAACACCTTTGTCCCAAGCCTCCTTGAGCGGCTGCAGAGGCTCCGGCAATCCCAGATACACGTCCCTCTCTACGGTGGTCACTCCTCCGTTTTCTTTCAATGTCACCTCAACCTTGATATCAATCACATGGCCCCCCGAAGCCGGATCCAGCTTCATCGGCTGATGAAAAGCGACTTTTGAGGGACGTTCAAACTCGATGACTTTTCCGCTTCTAACGCCGCCCGGGCTGGTTTCGACGTAGGTGGTGCCTAGCTTGACTGGTGTCTCAGAGATTTCAGTGGTGCCCTTGAAAGTTCCCGAATCTGGGAGCCATTTTGAGTAGGAATGAAGGTCGGCAACAGCGTCGAAGACTTTCTGGGCGGGAGCATTGATGTCGGTGGTTGCGTGGATCGCGGCCATTGCTTTGTCTTTTGAATTCGGGTTGTGAAGGAAGTTCTTGGCACCTGTGCGGTTGGGTATGAGGGGGTTTAGCAACGCGAAATTTCATGCATCTTATACCTTTTTCAATCCGAGGCAGTGTCACTAACGAGATTACCCATCACAATGCAATCTTTTCTCGCTATGATCATATCGCAAATTTGAAATCTGTGTTGCGTTGAATTGTGCAGCTTGCAGCCCCAGAAATGGTTTTGTGCTAGCCGTGATTATGTCAATGACCTTGATTGTCAGCTTCCTCCTAGCGCTTACGGCTAGCAAATTTTCCACCCTCTTCGAAGATAACACGGTCTGCCATGCAGGATAACGTCATTTCTGCGGGCGGTAGCCATCAAGAATGGTGTTGCGCACACTCCTCTTCTTCTATGCGCCGCCCGTCTCGGCCGCCCCTGCCTTTGCTGACGTTCTCTGCTGCTTCTTGGTCGGCCATTTGTGATCATGGCGGAGCTTAGAACCAGAGATGATGAAAACCGCAAGTGCAGGGTAGTCTAGTAGACATGCTGGTTTCTCCAAGCTCACAGTTGCCTTCATGACTATTGGAAGAGAGGCCAATGGAAGCCACGAGATGTAAGTAGGAACAGCTCAGCCGGAGCACGCGGCCCTCTTGCCTCGTTCCTCCGACCTTCAGGAGAATGCAACTGCGCCTTCCTTAGAAGGCGTCTTAGATCCCCCCCTCCCCCTCTTCTCTCAGGAGCAATTCGAAGCATTCTCCTTGGAAGGTGCTCGCAGATTTCCTCTTCTCCTTAGAGCAATCAAAGAAAGTCTCTCATCAGAAGGCAACTAAAAAGTTCGCAGTTTTTGTCCCCGGAACAAGCAACGGCGTCCTCGGAAGATACTCACAAACTCCCATTGCCTATAGACCATACAAGAGGATCATCCACAATGCATCTTCACGTCATGCTGTTCGTAATATGGCCAAGTCAACCCATGTGATCGGCTCCAAGCATTGACCGAGAAGGTGGAGGGGTGAGAAATGGTTGTTCATTGTGTGAAAGAAGAGCAACACCGAAAACAAGTGGCGGTTGCTGTGAGAGCGATTCCTCTTTCTAGTGCTACATCTCGAATCCGAGAACATTATATGCCTGACCCAACGCCTCGTTATGCCCATTCTACCTTTCACCGAAAGAGGTCTAACATAATGGCCAAGCCATCCCCATTTGACCGACCGACTTCTCCCCGCTGCTCGATCACAGTGCATCTCTTCTCGTGCTTTTTGGGTCCCTTAGGACTTTCAGAACATCCGCCAGGGTCTTCCAGATCTACCGCCAACCGGGTCCCCGTCTACTGTGGCTATAGAAATAGCAGTGTCGGTCTCGGTAGAGATGGTGGTTGTCGTTGACAAGGAAGTTTCGGTCGTAGTACTCAAAGCGATGTCGGTTTCGACAGAAGTAGACGTTGTGTCGGTTACAGTCAAGTAGGCATTCACGACGATGGATGTATAATCTGTAGTAGTTGTAAAAAGGTCAGTTATGACAACTGTGACGAGGGACACCTGGGTGATTGTGGAAGCATTGTTGGGCAATGCATTGATGTACTGTGTTTCAGTGGTTGTAAAGGTGTAATTTCCAGAGTACAGTGTCATAGTGGATGTGGCGGTAGTTATTGGGCAGGTGTTGTTGCTTGCCAGAATGGGATTTGCAGATGTAACGGCAGTACTGGAAGAGTAGCCGGTCGTCATCCATCTAGACCAGGTAGAATTGTGAGTGGGCCGTGTGCCGTTATGAGAGAGCGTGTGATTATGGTGAGGCCACCCTGTACCTGTCGGGTAATTCCAAGTCGTGCTAGTGTTCATCGACCAGGCGGTAGAAATATTCATTGACATAGGCATGTTGCTTGTGGCCGAGGTGGTGGAGATGTTCATCGAATATGGTACGGAGCTCGTCGATGACATCGAAGAAGAAGCGGATGAGATGTTCTTCTGACAAGAGGATGCGTTTGATCGAACACTAAGAGCACCAACGGAGGATTGATCATAGAACGGATTATCGCGGCTCTTCAACTCGCGACAATTGCCATCAACCGCATTCCAAAGGACACCAAGGCAAGGCGTTGTTTTACCGGAGTTAGCGTGGGTGCAGACATCTGCCGCACACATCTCAACAGAGTCATATGATTCTTGTAGATCGTAGAAGTCTTCATCAGGGTAACCGACTCCGCAGATGTATTGATATGACTGGCAGGGATCGCGCGAGTTAAACGTGGTGCCGTTGATATACGGGCAACCGGTGGATGTTGGGCCAACGGTGGTGGAAGATGGCGCAGATGAACTTGTCGAGCTCGTCGACGACGAAATCGAATTTGGTGTATATGTCCAAGAATTAGACCATGTGGACGGCCAAGAGCCTGACCATGCAGATGATGACGGACTTGTTTGAGAGCTCATCGAAGAATAGCTGGTGAAGATTACGGATGAGGATATGCTGCTCGGACTGACCGGCAATATGTTGCTTGTCGAGTTGACCAGAACTGTGGTAGTTGTTGCGCCTGATGCTATGGTGGTAACCGTATCTGTCTCAACGTCTCTGCCGATGACACCCTCTCTCAAAGTCTGTCCGGGTTAGTCATACTTGACAGCTTCCACAAGTGCAGCTCAACTCACTGATGTGCTTGCCGTAGCGGTGATGTAATTCGTGCCTGGCGTGATATACAGACAAGAACACGCACTGACGAGGCCAGCTGATATAGCAGATGCATTGAAATTCGTACTGGTTCCGGCAGCGGCTTGGCGAGCCTGAACGTCCTCATAAACTGGTTTAAGAACCTGTGTGACAGCAGCTCTAGCAGCAAGTTCCACTTCATTCCGTTTCTTCAGATCGAAAACTGCTGAGGTCGTCGTTACGGTTGCTGTCGTCGTAAAGGAAGTAACAGTACGGGTAGTGGTCCCAATTATTAGGGTTGTGGAATAGACAGTACTGAAGGACGTCAAAATTCATGACAGCTAGGGGCTCGGGAAGCAGCAACGCACGAGATTGGTGTTGTAGTCGCTACGGTAATATCAACGTTGGTAATCCCAATCAGTGTGCTGCAGAACTGATTAACATCTGCTTGGATGGGAAGATAACTGGATAGCGGCCCGAGGATATCATCAACAGTGCAGTATTGGATGTCTCGTTTGGGTCCTGCAGGGACAGCAAATGCGGATGCGATGAAAGAAGCAGTCAGAAGGGCAGAAGCCGCAAAAAGGAGTGGAAAGGGCATGGCTGCACAGCCTTGTTTGGAAAAGAATGACTGGCGTTGGAAAAGCAATGATTGAGCTTACAGACGCTCGAGCATAAATTTATGATGAAGACTGTTTTTATAGAGCAATACTAGAAGGAGCTCGCAAGGAGATTCCATTGACTGCGAGATGCAATTTCGCGAAGTGAGGAAGGACAGTAAGAACTTTGTCTTGAACTTAGCTATAGCGGTTTAATGGTTTCAAACCCGTGTCCGGAATGAGAGGTCGCAACTTCAAGATCAAGAAACGTCGAGTTGCGCATAGTATGGGAAATCGAAGGGAGAAATTGAAGCAAGGGCTGCACGGGCATCTGAGACAAGGTCCGTTGAAACGCTCCAGGGGTATACGAGCATTCCAATTCCCACGAAGCGAGGAAGAGTACAACGATGTTCCAATAGAAAACGGGCGCGAAATAAAAGGGTAAACCAGGCCGTTCAGGGCCTGGAGAAGTAACGGGACGGACTCCAGAAGGCAGCTCCGTCTAGGGATGCTATTCGGTCGTGGACGACACAGATATGAGAAAGAACTGTAATGCATTGCGGGGTTGACAATGCCTCGGCGGGAGAAATCCCCCATTCTCAGCTCCGCCCTTGAAACTAGTTCCCGCTTTTCGCGTGGAAAATCTTCAAAACCATTGACAACCTACATCCGGCGAGGCGGTTATCCATCCCCATTCGTCTCGAACACTACGTACCCTGTTGTAACGTTGCGCCATCCCACACTTGGGTTCGAAGCGATCATCACCTTCGGCAACCATGGGGGCTTGCCTCTCGTGTTTGGGACTTTCTTCTGAAAAAGCTCAGGATGTAAGTAGAGAATGCCGTGTCTCATCCCTTAGCATAGTGGGCTAATCCATCCCTTCTTGCCGAGTCTTAGACCGAGCATTCGCACCTTCTATACTCGGACGATCCTTACAACCAGTCCGGGAATAGCTATGGTACCTACGGCCAAGGACCCCAAGGGCTCCTGCCACAACATACGATGAGCCCAGAGGAGTTGAAGAGAGAACAAGAAGCCCTGGAAAACATTACCAGGTGGACTGGAGAGTGAGTCACATTCGATTTCGGTTCTAAAACATACTGATGCAGATTGACAAGCCACATCGTCGACATCTTCCCGCACAAGCTCAAGAAGCAAGCCGATCTCGCCAATGGCGACGGCGGAACCACCGATGGACCGTCTGCTTACGAAAGCCTCCTATCACAAATTCCTGGCGACAAATCTACCAAGCCCATACGTGTCTTCCCGATTTCGCGGCCTGGCTCACAAGCTTCAGGGTCTTCGACCAGGAGCAAGCTGTCGAGCTCGAGGTTGAATGGTTCGGTGAGAGGCAAAGGGTCGCGAGTCTTCGTTAAACTGGATGTGGATTTAACCTGAAGAATACATGCGGCTTGCAGAAGATACCACACCAAAACATAGGAAAGCACCTGAAAGCCAAGGTTGGGACTTGTTTGAAGAAGAATCATACAAGGGACCCTAGCAACCACTGGACAGTGTTGTTCGCACGATTCCCGAAAGGAGAGAGAATTCGAGCTCTACCAGCAAAAAGATGCAGCAGGCCGCTCGGGTCGACCTTTCAGCTGTCATTCAGACGGTCTGGCGCGCATCCCAGATGATGTCATTACAGTTGCATGGGAACCACAGATAACACCTTCCAGGTGAATTGAAGCTATGGCAATGGTGGGAGAGGAAACGTTCGTAAGCCGGAAGGCTTCACAAACAATTTGAAGGCTGCTGGGGAGGATTTAGGGGTCGATGTCTTGATACGTTCGCAGTCGGAAAAAGGTCAACGCAAGCTACGCAGGAGCTGAGTTTGGAATGAAGCTGTTATGTCAGATTAGGTGGTCTATGAAAAGTTTGGAGCTGCAATTTAATTGGCGAACAGCCTGAATTCCTAAGCACTATCGAAAGCAGCTATTTCCGCCATTACAACGAAGCTGGGGTATCTGCGTAAAAGCGCTTGAGTGTGCACATAAACAAGAGGGGTATCTCGGTGCGCGCTGCAAGGGGGGTATCGTGCTTGTGATGTTGTATGCAGTAATGACAGGGAAGTATTAGAACTAGTACTGCCCAATAGAGCAAGAATAGTGAATGAAAAGCCATGTCGTCCATCCCGTCATCTCATCAGATTATTCTCGTGAACCATGTTGTCTCGTTGGTCTGCGTCTCTAGTGTTGGCTGGGTTCAACCATCTTAAGTTGCGACTGGAGCAGCCCCTGCAGTGCATTAGCCAGGGCTCTAGTACGCTTAGGAAAGGATGAAAGGTCGTACCAGCAGGAGGGGCAGTAGGATCGCTTGAAGAGGGCGCGTCAGCAGTAGCTGTGCTGGATGGAGCAGGGACAGCGGTCTCAGTCTCGGTGGCCGTGGTGTCGGCGGCGGCGGCGGCGGTCTTCTTCTTCCTGGAGAAGAGGGACTTGAGCCTGTTGAGAGGTGACTCTGCCAGAATAGATTGTGCGTCAGTGAGCTGTAGGACGACGGTGCGATAAGGCAAGCCGGGGTTAGTGACTTGAGCTTACCACCCATGTTGACGAGCTTTATTCGAAATGCCGAAGCTGTAGCCTATTTGCTTCTTGCTTGCGCCGGAGGTGATGAAGATTGCGATGTGACTGAAGGCGATGGTCGATTTTGTTGACGATCAAGCTATGGTAGAGGGGTAGGGAGGATGGAAAGTCCGGAAGGCGGAAGCCAGGGATATTTGTAGTTAGTGAAAGAATGCTGCTTCCTGGAAATTCCCCAACCAAAAGCTCGTGTGACGCGCATCTTTCAGGATAGCCACGGATAAGGAATGCAGATTACGACATTCTTTCTTTTTTTAGCTGGTGCTTTCTGCAATGTCAGGCCTGTCATGCTGACTTAGGTCGTTGTTTCCTTCAATGCAGGAAGAGCTATCCTTTTACTGGCGACGCTGTTAGGGGACCGTTGCGATGCTCGATAAGGCTGATTGCTGCAGGGAGCAGTTCACGAAAACCACGTGCTCATCTTGAGGTAGCACAATCCAATATCAGAGATGTTAAGCATCCGGTAGCGCCGACAAAGAGCGTGAATACTTCCTGGATGACAGCATACCTTTGAGTAACCTGGCGATTGACCTCCGCTAGAGACTTGGGTAAAGTGTGATATAAATTTCGTTTAGCGAATTAGCGTTTCGAAGGGCGTCACTTGGCTAGGAGGCTGGCTGATTATCTTAGCTAATACAGCTCGCTATCTCAATGATATCAGCTAGCTTGGTAAGGCCCCTTGAACCATTTCATGCCTACTTCCTGTTGGCATCTTGGAAAGAGATCTCCAAGCCTGACACATTTCCTTTGTGCCTGGCTTCTTTGACCTACCACTTCCGTATATTTTGTCACCAGGCCATACTTTTTCATCAAATGCTCATGCAACGGGCACTTTGCTTTCTTCATCTATTTCCAATACCTGTGACCACAGGACCATTCAGTTGAGACGCATTCCTATATTGTAAAATTGTCAGTACATAAAATGCCGCAAATGTAGGCATGGTCGGTACGGATGTGGCGTCACGCGAGTACGGTGCTAGTGTCTCTCACAGAACGTCAAGGAAAGTCTAGCTTGTTGCATTAAGATTTATGAGAGATGGACAAAAGCGTACGTCGTTGCCAGTATATCAATCGGGTACGTACACAAGTACCTCGTTGGCGAAGCTCTATTTTCTAGCTAGATTCTTATGCAAGGTATGCTCCCTCATGAAAAGGCTTACAGTTGTAGCAGTAACCGCCAAGGCAAGACCAGCCAGAAAAGCGCCTCTGATTGCGTGCATATATGAATCCAGCACGTCCACCTTATGCCAGCCCTTCGGTAGATGATTGATCTCATCCAAACTATTCCTGATCCTCTCAATTGCTTTCTCACCTCCCTTGGTATCTCCATATTTACTCTTCAGCTCCATTGTAAGGATGTTCTGGAATACAGCACTTGCGATCGTGATACCGATCGTGCTGCCGGTACTTCGGAACGCATACGACGCCGACGTAATCACAGCCTGGTCCTTGTGCTCGACAGCCGATATCATTGCAATGAGGGTGACAGTTAGCATGCCGCCGTAGGCAACACCTGCCGGGGTCATATAAACGTATGTCGCCCAGGTTGGGGTGTTCAAGTCGAAAGTAATATATAGGGCGGAGCCAGTAACCAAGAGGGCCATGAGGGCGCAGCTAAGGATATAGTAACGGCCGGTTTTACGCATGATGAATCCCGCAGAAAGTGAGCCGGCAGAGAGAGAAGCGGCGTATGGAATCAAACGTAGGCCGGAATCAAGGGCCGAAAAGCCGCGGACCTGAAGGTAGAGTGGGACATAGTAGAGGGCGAGGAAGACAGACATGGTGCCGAACCAATTTGTGAGGCAGGCAGAGAGGACAGTACGGCGCAGGATTAGGCGGACAGGGATGATGGGTTCGGCGGCAACGCGGTCTTCGACGTAGATGAAGGCGAGGAAGGTAACGAAGGACAGTGGCAGGACGGTCAGGATGAATGGGTGGGTCCAGGGAAATTGGTTTCCACCACTGTTGAGGCCGAGAAGAAGGAAGACGAGGGATGTAACTAGAAGAGCAGCACCCAGGAAGTCGATTCGTTTCACAGCGGACTTGTTGTGTTCTTTGACCGGGATCTTGACGAGGAAGAAGACGAGGAGACCGGAAACGCAGACGAAAGGGACTTGGATCAGAAACGCCCAACGCCAGCCCACCCAGTCATTGAGCCAGCCGCCGACCGTTCCACCCAGACCCATACCCAGGCCGAAGATGATGTTGCCGTAGCCTTGCCAGACACCGCGGCGGCGGAGGGGAACGAGGTCAGTGGAGACGAAGACGGAAATCGCATTCAGGCCGCCGCCGCCCATACCGGCGATCACACGGCCGGCGATGACTGCGCTTTCAGATTGGGCGAACCCACTGATCAGACACCCGGCGCCGAAGAAGATGTTTGAGAAAATCAGGCCGGCGCGGCGGCCAAAGATATCGGTCAATTTGCCGCTTAGAGGCTGACATGCCGCGTTGGCGATGAGGTAGCCGGTAGCGAGCCATGATAGGAGGGAAAGCGATTTAAAATCTGAAGATATGGCGCCCGTGAGAGTCGCAACGATAGTGGTATCTATTGCAACTGTTAGATTGAAGGCTTCCACATGAAAAATGGAGGACTTGCCCAAAGCAGCGAAAAAAGAACCCAACCACATCGCACCCATTATCGCAAGGAGCTTCTTTGTACTAGGCTCTTCGGCCAAAGGTACGTCGTCTGCCTGTTGAGCGCCGTCCTGTCCGCCATCTTCAACTGGACTTTCGTTCTGCTCTTCGTCTCGAAGGAGGGGAGTACGCTCTGTTGCTTCAGATGACCTGCTATCTGGCGACATTATGAGGAGACTAGAAACCTTGATTTCTATAAGAAAATGCGAGAAGAAGAGAAGAATCAATTCTCAGCCTCGAAGACAAGAATCAACGCTCGGAGAAGAGCGCCTAATCATTTTAAGCCTCACTAATTCTGAAAAACGGACGGTGAATGACGTCAAGTCCCTAATTCAAATAGCCCTCCCAGATGAATTGGTCGTTGAATCAATATGATCAAGCATCATAGAATTGCGAAACGAGGTCATAGCAAGAAAGTGCGTAATATTTTGTGTCCACATACTTAGTCTCTCAAATTCTCTATATCTACAACTTCCTTGACAGCCTCCGTAGTAAGTACGTACGGATTGTCTGCCTGGATGCAAATGCTGTCCTCTATTCGAATACCCATACCCTGAAAATGCTTTGGCCATCTGTCGTCCACTGGAATATATACACCCGGCTCAATGGTAATACAATGGCCTTCGCTCAAAACAAGCTTTCTGGAATATCCAACAGAGTCGTGGACATCGAGTCCGATATAGTGACCCAAATGATGGGGAAACAGAGTTTCGATTGCCTTTCCTGACATGTCGAAACCAATCTGCTCCAGCTGGTCTTTCAATCCATTTTCCGCAATCTCATGTAGCTTGTCAAGAGACACATTTGCACTTTCACGGCACAACGCGATACATGATCGCTGAACCTTCAAGACGACTTCGTACAGATCACGTTGTGGATCGGAGAATTTGCCATTGACGGGCCAGGTTCGCGTAATATCAGCGATATAGCCGCCATAGGTCCCTCCTCCATCAACCAAGACCATCTGGCCCTCGCGAAGAGCGTCATCATTCCGGACATAGTGGATGCTAAGTGCGTTCTCAGCCCCTGCAACCACAGGCTCGAAGGCGGTGCCATCACACCCATGTTTCTTGAATTGGTATTCCAGGAATCCATCCAGTTGATTCTCATAGCTCCAACGGTGCTTCATCACTTCAGTATGAGCTCTTCCTGAAGCTTTTCCTGCTTTCCTCATATTCCCAATCTCGGCCGGACTCTTGTAGGCGCGTAGGTCGTTGATGACAGGTCGTAGGCTTCTGGTCTTTTTTGCTTCAATCATTCCGGAGAAGCTTTCAGTCTTCTGATTTGAGCCGTAAAGGAATCGGGAGATCGTAGAGGAGTTCGCATCCGGCTTCATTATATCCGTATACACTTGCGACGCCTCTGCGATGATGGGGGGCAGAATACTCTTTAACTTGCTGATATCACCGGTTTCATCGGCATTGAAAACATCCGTTGCTGCTTGTGACCCCGATCGAGCGCCGTCCCATATCTCAGCCTTCGAATCTTTCTCGCGCACATAGAGGTGGAATGTGTGATCGGTGCCATCTTCGCTCTTGCCTAAATCGAGGTCAGCCACTGAAGCACCTTGAATGGAAGGGGAGTGAATATACCGATGACAGCCAATGCCTCTGGCTCAAGGAAGCCTGCAATGGACAATGTAAGCCACGAGACGCCAACATTTGAGGCTCCTCCTCCTCACCTGTCAGGTAGAAGAAGTCCGGGTCTTGGTGGAACTTGTAAAACACATTCCCAGAGCGATACTTCACATCAGATGCTGCCACGATAGCAATCGCTTTATCTGGTAATTTCGCTGCGAGCCTAGTTCTGCGCTCTGCATACTCGATCGCGGTGATGCCGGGAGTGACTAAAAGGAACGTAAGCTATGTATGCCCTTCGTACTTGGCGATTTTGAGGACTCTACGTTCTCCTGCCTTCAGCAGATGTGGATGGGTTTCATGCAGCGGCTGCCCAAAAGACAGCTCCGACGCATGCACGGACGAATATTGCCGGCATTGGGGACGCAACCGCGAGAACTTGGAAGGAAGATAAGAAGAACAATTGACTTGACGCTTATGTCCGAATTTTGACAGCTGGCATAGTGTTCTCCAATTGGACATGCTCTGCCAAATATGTGCCTGGTCGCGAAGGTAACGATGGGTGGATGCAGTTGCAGAATTGGAAGGCATTTTGCACAAATTGGAGATTTCTTCTCGCTTCGGCCTTCCGAATGAGGATTGCCATTAACTAATCGTCTCCCTCGGGGGAATATCAAATCCTCGTCCAAGGGCGGACAGGGTATGACTCATTATTTCTTCAGACAACTAACATATATGTGATCCTTTAACTCTAGTCTTCTAATAGCCCCAATACATGCCAGATCAGATTGTATCAAATCATCATGGGCAGAAGTTTGGTCTATCCTCAGACCAAGGGCACTACGGTCAACCGATATAATAGTAGAGGTGAGCTCAAACATTGCCATTGCCGTGCAGGAGTCCTATCTAACTGGCCAAGCCACCTATGATCTTGGAGCGATACACTCCATCATCAATTCAAGCTCTGTTCTCCATGTCTCGTTCAGTCCGGAACCTTCCGACCCATTTCCGGCCATTCTCCCAATGATCGGTGTAATGGGTTCATTCCAATATCCCAGCGCTGGAATAGATGAACCATTAGACTGCTATCTGCATGGCTATGTCAGCTCTAGGATCATGAGACTTGCGAAGGCGTCTCCGCAAGGGCTCCCCATCTGTGTTGCAGCGACCAAAGTCGACGGTCTCGTCCTAGCCCTGACCCCAAATTCACATAGCTACAATTACCGGTCAGCTGTGCTACATGGCTATGCGAGCCTGGTCGAAAGTGTGGAGGAGAAGGTATGGGCAATGAAGCTGGTTACGAATTCGGTGGTACCGAACCGCTGGGAAAATTCGAGGATACCTCCTGATGGCGCCGAAATGCAGTCCACGAACATCCTTAGGGTCAAAGTAGTCAGTGGCAGTGGGAAGATCAGAGATGGTGGCCCTCATGATGAGGCGAAAGATACAACGAGGGAAGATGTGACAGAAAGCACATGGACTGGAGTTGTGCCTGTTGTCGAGACCTTCTGCCAGCCTGTTGCGAGCGCAACCAACAAAGTTGAGAAGGTTCCGGAATACATTGCGTCATATGTGGCGGAGACAAACGCGAAGAATGAGGAGTACGCACAAAGTGCTGCTCGATTGCCGTAACCCAGATATATGCATGGTTGGCTAATTAACGAATTTCTTGTCTGGAGTCCTTCCTCCACATGACCATAAATACACCCTGTCACCCGCTTTCTCTTGCTAGCCCAGCTCGAGCTTTTGAGCGGAAGAGTACTCATTAATCCAAAGGCTTCTGCCTACGATCATCTTGATTCTCTTAGCCTAAACTTCTTCCCTTAAAAGTGACCACGTCGAAGAAGCCGTCAAGTTGGTCACTTTTCGGTACACTCTGACGAAGATGTAACCGATGCCATGAGCCTATCCACCAGCGGCCGCCGTGCCAGAGAGCCCCACAATCGCAACTCTGACCTAGAGAACACTACATCAATGACCTCTCAGGCCCAGTGTTGGCTAGGCATGTCGATCACGTATTAGTTTCACCCGAATCGTTGCAACATTTTGACACAATTATCGTACTCAGCGCCAATGGAACCCTCATCATTGCAGCTGATGCTAGCTTTATGCCCGAACGTCGTGCAGAGGCTGCAGAACCTGCTATACAAGCCGATGAGGCAGAATTTGACGCCCAGAATGACTCTGTAGCCAACATCATCTCGCCGGAGGCTAGAAGATTGAATGATGGACGGGACACCATGGAGGTCGAAGTAGGAGGAAAAACTGTGAGGAAAGCTGCAACCAAAGAAAAAGCTGGTAGGGCTAAAGAGAAGCCTTTTAAGGACAAGGTCAAGAAAGAGGAACACTTGAGAGAGGAAGCTGGCAGGGAAAAGGCACAGAAAGAACGGAAAGCAGCAGAAAAGGCTGAGCAAGAGATACTCAAGCGGGCGGAGAGAGCAGAACAGGCGCGCAAGGGTAATGAAGCAAGGAAAACTGCAGCAGTCAGGCGGAGAAACTTTGGAGGAGCGTGAGGCATACTGTTGTTATGGCTCTCAAGGACTGCAGCAGCCAAAACGACGAGCAAGCACTGGACTGCTATGTGTCTGCGCGTAATGCTTGCACAGCGTGTCTAGAAAGTCCTACAAGGTGCCAGAATTCTTTTCGAGACAATGGACTTATCTGATGCTAGGGTTGCAACGACATGCCGAGTGGCCAAGGCACAAAGAGCATTGTGTACAATAAGGTTTTCGTAATTGTCTTCCTAAATGCATGGTAATAACGATTACTGGTTAGTGGCACCGATCATACAAAAACCACACTATTATCCTTTTTCTTGTCAGAAAGGTCTAGATCTCCCTCCAGTCCATGTTGCAACGGAAGCTGGATTAGAAGATCTCGATCCAATTACTGCGCCCAGTGGAACTAGCCTGCTCGAGAGGCGTTGCAAACTCCAGTCAATATCATCTAACAAAGAGGTAAGTAGACTAGATCAGCGTCTCAACACGCCGGCCGAAAAGCCTGGCCTGGCAGGCCGGCCTGGTCGGCCTGTATGGCGTACACCTAGGCCAAACGTAGTGTAGATGCTGCCATAAGTGGTATAGATCGGGGCCGCCTTCTCCTTACTAATAAGGAAGATTGCTCTGAACCGACCGATGCCTTCGAGGCCTGGCGTACCCGGCATGCGCAACTCGGAACAGCTACCAGGTGACGAATTTAGTCGCTATTGTCCCCGCGGAGCTGGCACTGCTACAATCGGTTCAAAAGCTATAAACCCTATAGCCTGGTGGGACATCCTTGGTCAGCAGTTTCCCAGCATTCGTCAGTGGGCCTTTGATACCTTATCCGGCAACCTCCTGCGAATGCGAGCGAGCATTCAGCAGTGCGGAAAGACTCATTACCCCTGATCGGAACGCCCTCGGTGATGACTTATCAAGGCTCTGGAATGCTTGAAAGCGTGGTGGGACAATGGGCTGGTTCTACGCCACTGAAGAAGGCGAAATGTACAATAGTTGTCTACTCTATAGACGAATTCATCTCATCTCAGCTTCCTGGACGTCCG